>JAABUP010000048.1_pt1 | contig 270836 bp, 202 predicted proteins | sample 5559201 | NCBI WGS metagenome assembly JAABUP01 (sample SAMN10711887, study PRJNA513373) | rock metagenome | isolation source: Antarctica rocks | place: Antarctica
TAATATTAAAGTTATATATAGTTAAATAAATAGCCTATTAAGCTTAATAACTATTTAACTACTTTACTTATATAAATCCCCTAAGATTATTATAGTTTATAAGTACTTTAATAGTATAATAACTACCTTTTATATAGTATTACTATTACTTAAAGGCTTTAATAATTATTAATAGCTCTTAATTATATATCTTATACCTAATCTTAGTAGGTATTAATTTATAAGACTAGAAAGCTACTAGATATTAAGCCCTATTATTATCCTATTAAGATAGGATAGCTATTATAATAAAATTAGATATATCTATTTTAATCTAAATTTTCTTATTAAGATTAAAATATATTAAGATAGGTATAATTATAAAGGTATAATATAAGTTATAAAACGCCTTCTCTTTATTAACGCCTTATATAAATAGTCTTAACTTCTTCCTATCCTTACTACCTTTTAAAAGGCTAGTTAAGGGGGATATTATTTATAAATAGTAATATATAAAACACTAGTAGAAGTTTATAAATCCTAAGAATACTTAGACTTCCTAACATATAATTAATACTAGCTAGTCTTAAATAGTAAATACCTTATAACTATCTATTAATATATTAATAATACTTATAATAAATCTAAGGAATTCTACTAAATTAATATAGAATTTATATTTCTTTTAGTTTATATAAAGTCAAAACTTTTATAACTACTTAAATACCTAGTAGATATATTATTTATAACTTAAGATATTTTTTAAATAAATTAAAATATTATTAAAGTATATTATATAAGTAATATTTACTAGGCCTATTAAAGCTCTATTAATATAGGCTTAAAATATAGCTAGGGTATTTACTAACCTAAATAGTATAACTATATATTTAAAATAGTTATATTATATATAAAACGCCGTCTTCTACTTATTATCCTTATAAATATAAATCTTATAATAAGTATCCTTAAGGTCTAACTTAATAAATATCTTTATACCTTATAAGTAATTAAGTATTTTATTAATTAAAGGGAGAGGATAATAGTTCTTTACTATTACCTTATTTAACTTATAATAGTTAATATATAGTTATAAGCTACTATCCTTCTTTAATATAAATAAAATAGGAGCCCTTATAAGACTAGTAGACTCTTATATCTAACCCTTTAACTTAGCGTTATTTAAGTAGATATATAGAGTTTCTAACTCCCTTTATAATAAATTATAGATAGGCTTATAAGGAGGCTTATAACTATCTATATTAATAGTATAGTCCCTAGGCTTAAATAGGGGTAGTTATCCTACCTCCTTATTTAAAAAGATATCTAAAAAGTTATAAAGACTTTTAAGTAGCTCTAGTACTTTACCTTTATAACTCTAGGTTTCCGCCTAAGATAACCTAGTATAAATAATAGTATAAATTACTAATTTACCTTTAAGGGTATCTATAAATACTTATAACTCTAGGATAGATATACTAGTAGAGTCTAGTAGAAATTACTACTTTTAACTCTCTAGATCTACTTATACCCTAGCTTCTAATAAGGTAGGTATACTAAGAATAATTAGTAACCCCTTCTTCTTAATTATATAAAATATATTAATATATTAACCTAGCTATCCCTAGCTATTAATAAGATAGTACTTTACTTAGTATATATTATAATAATAGATTAATTAACTATTTATCTATTTAGGAATTAATAGTTAATAGCCCTCTAGGGGTTTTAGGTTATATTACTTAGTAAAGCTTTAAGAGATAATATTAATCTCTACTCTTATATCTATTAAGAAGTCTATATAGTCCTATATACCTTATATATTAATAGAACTATTAATATTAATATTATAAATTAATAATAAACCTCTTTTAATAAGTAAGCGCCTTAGTATTAAGGTCTTAATAGAGGCGCGCTTCCTTTTTTTAATTTAATAGTCCCTTTCTTAATAGTATTAATAGGTATTATATTTAAGTTTCTAAGTATCCTAGGCCTATAATAGTCCTTATTATAATAGCCCTTCTTTTTATAATTAAAATATATTAACCCTTCCTTAATATCTAGTAACTTATTATAACTACTAGTAGGTTAAATACTTCCTACTTTTATAAAAGGATTAATACCTCTATTTTAACTTCCTTCCCTTTTTTAACCTTTATTTTACTTATTAAAATAATCCCCTTTTTTAATAATATAACTATTACCCGCTATTATTCTAGTATAATATTATTAATTATTCTCTAATTAAGTAGTAAGGGTAATTAGGCTTTCTTTAATTATAAGGAGGTCTTAATAGTTTATAAGAGCCTTTTAAAGGTCTAGGTATAACTTTATAAAGAAGTTAATCTATTAATATTCCTTTAAAAAAGGAGGGATTTATAATTTAATCTTACTTAGATATATATTAAAGCTTTATATTAACTAGTTAGGGTTTTATTATATATCTAAGTATAATTATATATTATAAAGCTAGTAGTTTACTAGGTCTTTAATAAGGTTTAATAAATATTAAGTAAAGTATATTTAAGTAACTACTCTCTCTAATAATAACTTTTTATAATAATCTTATAACTTAATAGGTTTACCTTCTAAGAATTATATAACCTAGGTAACCTTTATAAACTTAATTAAGAATTTATTAAGTATTAATTAAAATATAATATTTATAATATAATATTATTTCTTATACTTATATATATTCTTCCCCTTATAAAAGGGTAAGTCTTTAAGTTTTAAGTAGCTCCTAAGATATTAACTATTAGGTTCTTTTAAATAGTCTTTAATAGACTAACTTAGGGTAAAACTATTAAGGATAAAGCCTACTTTAAGGTCTAATATACCTTATATATTAGTACCCTAATATAGAGGGTATTAATTCTTTATTAGGCCTAGTCCTAACCCTTATTATATCCTACCTAGTAATCTATTAGTAATTTAATATAAATCTAATATAATTACTTCTACTTTTACTTATAATTAAGCTACCCTTTTTTAAATACCTTAAAGCTTTCTTTCTTTTATTAACTACTCTTCTTTAACTTTAATAGTAGTAATAAGTTTATTAAGTATAATAATACTAGTAAGGGTTTTATTAGAAATTTTATTATTAATTATATTATTTCTTACTTTAATATCTCTTATATTAGACTCTAATATTATATTAATTTTATTATACTAGACTTCTAATATATTTTTATCTTATTTAGTATTAGATATCTTTATATTATTATACTATTATAATCTAGATTATCCCCCTTTAAAGGTAGAGAGATTAGAATTATTAGGAACTAGACTAGAAGGCTATTTCCTAAGGGCTAAAATAGATAGTATAAACTACTAGTAAGTAGGTAGTATTATAAAGGTAGACTTAATACTCTAATAACTTTATAATTATAAAAGAACTAATCTCTACCTTCTAAGAAGGTAGAGGGAGGACTATTTAAATACCCCTTAAAGAAGTTACCTAGCCTCTTAGATATCTAGATAAAAGGATATCTATTAGGATAATAAGAAGCTAAACTAATACTACTAGGATATTACTAGTAAGCTATATTATACTAGCTAGATATATTAAGATATCTTAATAAATATTTATAAATATTATTATTAGAGTTATTATATTATAAGATTTAAAGAATTTTAAACTTTACTTTATAAAATTAATTAAAATAGTAGTTATATCTTAAGTTAGATAAGACCTTTATATTTATTTAAGTTTTTACCTATCCTTTTATAATTTTATCCCCTTATTCTTTTTTTTATTCTACTATTATAGTTATTATAACTAATAGATAATACTATTAGTAGAGTTAGTTTTATCCTTAAGATTACTCCTAATATTAATACTACTTTAGTAGCTAGTATTACTTTAATATTAAGGACTTAGGCTTTACTACTAGTAGGGGGAACCTTTTAATATAATACTTATACTAGAGGGTAATAGTAATATTATTATAAATAAGAGTAAGATATATAAGCCTTTTAAAGAGGAGTCTTATTTTTTATTTTCTTTATAAAAAGGAATTTTATTAGAACTAGTATTTTCTATTTCCCTTATAACCTTTTTACCTTAGTAAGTAGAGAGTATATCTTATCTAGTATTATAATCTTATATTTTCTCCTTTTTATCTTTTATATCTTACTTCTTTTTATATTTTCTAGCTTAAACTTTATTAGTTATTAGTTACTATTAATTTAATATTTATATAAGGTTATTATTAGTTATTATATACTTAGATCTTCTTTTATATTCCTTCTTATACTTATACTATTTAAGTAGTACTACTACCTTTTATTAATAACTATTCTAAGAGTAGGAATAGTAGATATATATCTTAAAGTCCTATTATATATCCTTTTATTATAAATTTATACTAGAAAGTTTATATATACCTACTTTAATAAGTATATAATTAATAAATATTATTATCTCTTTAATATTAAGAAGTATTCCTTTATATGTATTTTATCCCTTCTACCTACCTCTCTTATACTTCTTATTATAACTATTTAATTATAAGATATTTAAGCTCCTAGTCCCCCTTCTCTTATACCTCCTTAAATACTATAATAGCTTTATATTATATAGCCTAGCTTTCTTATAACCTTTCTCTTTATAAGGGGACTTCTATAAGGTAAGTTAGGAGGAATATAAGAGAAGGATATTATTATTATTAAGAGGTTCCTAGGGTATAAGAGGTATATTTATATAAAGGCTAGTAATAATATCTTCCTATTAATGATATATTTATTATATTATATTAAGATCTTTAATTATAAGGATATAAAAGGAGGATCTAGCGTACTGGTAATAGTAATAGTAAAGGTACTAGTACCTCGGATATTCTTAAAAGACTTTAAAATACGCTTAAGAGGTATATAATAACTATTAGTAATAGTAGAGGAAGGTTATAAGAGGGATAGAATAGATATAAATATAAGTAAGTAATAGATTAATTATAAAGGATATTAGAATAATAGCCTAATTAGGCTATTATTTATATTAAATTACTAACTTAATAATCTATATAATTAGTAAATACTATAGCCTAATATAGCTATTAACTATTAAATAATATTAAATAATCGCTTAAAATCGGGACTACAAAACCTATCTACTGCACAACAATTGCGATGATGGCTCTGTTTCAGTGGCCTACGGACTACTTCCCGTCTGCTAGAAGAATTAGAAGTTAGAATAGGGTCAGTTCCCACCGGCGCTGATCCAATGGGGGTATTGTTTCCTTTTCTCTTTTCACTCAGAGTCGCACAAGGAATCTATCTGCAACTCTTAGTAAGTACATCGGCAAAAATGCAGATATTGACGCCGAAGGTATCTCTAACGGAATCTGTGCATAGATGGCTTGATATATACCAAGTGACAAACTTGACGGCTTTCGAACGTTCTTTCGTTCGGCGAAGCATTGGTCATAGATACCCATTTAGGGTCCGCGCATCTGCAAAGTAACATATTCCAGGCGACTTTAGAAACCTAGTCGACACCGAGCTTATCTTATCAGCCACGAACTTACCGACTCTGAATGGCGGTTTTCATATATTCAAGGACATATTGTAGGGAGCAATATGGATCGAGGAATCTTGCAAATAACCTTACGAACACGGAATCCAAAGTCGTGGATATAGACACGGCTTTGTCAGTGACGTAGCTTCTTCAATAGGAGTACTAATTTATATGCTAATGAGTCAATATAGCGAGATGCATGACAATGGATTCATTCCGGAAACGCGGTATCGCCCACATCAAAATCACTGCTCTTCATCCGAGCTCTTATTCATCAGATATACAGACAACCAATAATTTGATCACGTCGATTGATCCCGAATTCATCAACCACCTCAACCGACTTGCTTCCTCCGAGCCTTGACTCACTGAGCTGTGTTGATGACCAGCCAGTCCCTGCTTCGTTTGGCGTTGTCCGCTTTAGAATGACATAGCGAGCTATGATTGTGTTGTTGGATATTCTGGCTCATAAGCAGGGATCCGTTGGGCCATGGTAGAATCGACAGCCCAAAGAAAAATGCCGATGCTATTCGAGTGACCTACGATACCCCATTGTGTCAAATGAGCGAAGCCAGTCAAAACTACTAGCAAGTACGGGAGATCTCACGATGGTACTTACCAGTGGTGATGAGTCCTGGTATACCAAAGTTCAACAGACAAGTTTTTGCAAGCTTGTATGCTTGATGCCATATATCATAATAAGAAGCTACGTCAGCCTCCTTATAATCATCTAGAAGGCCAAGACCCTCAACCTAGAAGACCTGTCAGTGAAACCCATTTCAAGGGCAGGTGTCATTCAGTCATACGCCTTCTAGAGCTGGGTTCCGCATCATCACCAGTTCAACCATGCATGTGCCTTGTTGAAAGATCAGTCAACCAAAACGAAAACTTTTGCTGGAGTTCTCCTCCAGCAAAACCTACCAGATACATATTTGCGCGGCATCTTTTCAGTCTCATAAGGATATTCGTGATGCGACGGAGGCTCACGAAACTCGAAAAGGTGCTTTTTGTGCTCAGTCTCTTCGACATGGCGCATCTTCTCTATTGCTACTAAACAATCTTTTCCCTCGAATGCATGAGTCAGGAATTCTTCCTGTCTGCTACAGTAATAGTGCTCTTCCTCATTATGGAGTGCGATCGTGGAAGAGGTGGAATTGACCGGCGCGGTCAGAGATTGTCCTGTGGGAATCGTAGCGGTAGTCGATATATCGACGTAGAAGGCTAGTAGAGAGAGAAGTAAGAAGCGTTGTAATGGAGCCCGTTGGAGATGAATGGCAGGAGCCATAGTGAGATGATAGAGAATTTGCTAAGGGGATAGAGCCAGGGAATCAAACAACAGCAGGAACGTGAAAGCTATAGGAAATACCCCCAAGTCATTACCTTACCCTGCAATTGCAACATCTTCAATAACTCTCTGCGGTTCAGCGGCTAATGAGACTGCGAGGCGACATTCGCAAATATTGCTCTACACTGATTCGGCGAGATGTTAGGAGCGCGTTTTACAACACCCGACAAGCGGTAGGAGTCGCGTTCTACCCCAAAGGTTCAGAGACGACCAATCATCAGTTGCCTTTCGGTAGATGTTGAGTTTGGGGACCAGTCAACGGCTCAAGTCACACATTGCCGACCTGCGCTTGTCGTGAACCTGCTCAGCATTAATAGGTTTCCCCAACGAGAGCATCAAAGCTGCTTTGTGTTGGAGATGTCGCGTGACGCCAGAAAACAGCAATATATGTTTCGTGACCCTTGAGCACAACGAAAGATCGACAAGTACAGTAGCGATAAATGTAATGGTAATTCGATTAAGCCGCGAAGGAAAATCGAGCTCCAGCATGAATCCAAGGTACTATCTGGAGCTCGGGCAGGCTTTCACACTTGCCGGCAAAGGACTTTGGTCGACAGCTATGTGTCTGATTGCATGGTGGCATGAGACAAAAGCTCAGCATCAAATGACACGAAAGACCAAGCCGAGCGCAAACCAGGGTAGCCAATGCGTATTTACCAATTGAAGACTTCTCCATTGTGATTATTGTTGATCGGTGGCAGAGCGTGAAGAAACCAAACCTGCGAGTATCTGACTTCCCTAAACTGTGTGGGAAAAACAGATGGCCACCTCCAATCGGGCTCATATTATGAGCTCAACGGAACTTTTTATGCTTCTTTGATGGTTGAAGAAAACAAGAGACACCGTCGTGTTGGCACTTCAAGTATGTAATCTGCCAATAGCCTCCTGCCAGCTAGTAAGCCTGGAGGACCGCTAGAGATCTTGTCGATATTTTGATACTGAAATCGGCGAACGAAGAGCTGAGAACCGAATACGATCCTGTTATCGCCATTGAAATACTACTTCGGCCAAACCATGATGTAGTATGCTCAACCCCATTAGCTCGTGGAGTCTAGAGGTCATCAGTACCTGTCCGTACCTATTATATACCCATCAGCCGAAGTGGGAATCTTCAGTGAGGGTCGTGGAATCCACCTGTTCGCATAGCTTTTAATAGGGTAAGTAAGGAGACCGGTAGACTAGGGATTTGCCTACTCCATAGGATAAGTGATTGCGGAGGCCGCGGTTTTGTTGACAAGGCGACTACACAATGACGGGCAATCCCAGTCTGAACTTGACAGTCTACACAGGAGTGATAGTAGAGCCAGATGGCGACTTCGATCAACAGTTACTAAGTATCCCCTCTCTAGATGGGTCACGTGGTTCTTAGACGCGCTCAGAAAGGGTACAGTAGGATAGTCGTGTCGGCAAGTTACAAAAATAAGACACTTTTCTGGAATATTTTCAAAAATGCCATATTTCAAAAATACCACACCGGGGACTTGCGCACCTCGGACGCTGGGCGCATCAGCCCCATCGCCGCCCTTAAAGCCTGAGACTCCGCGTAGCAAACCCCGCAGCAGCCCCGTAAGTCAGCTTCCGGCACCTCCGTCCCCAGGGTATAGGCCGGCCTAGAGATCTCCTATATAGACCTCCCGAGCGTCGCTATCATCATAAGGAATAAGAAAATTAGGGGTAAAATTCAACTTCTGTAGGGGCTTCTATAGGGGCTTCTACGGGGGCTACTACTGGAAGTCTCCCGCTATAAAGGGTACGGCTTAGGAGAGACCCTATATAGCTAATAAGAGACCTATTAATAATAGACCCCTTCCTATTATTAATCTACTTAAAGATAGTACTTAATAATTATAATTAATAAATATAATTATAATTAATTAAAGTAATTATTAAAAAGGAGGTTACTACTATTTTATTATAAACTAGAAAATACCTATAAAAATTCAAGATTTTTACTTAGGAAAAGTATACTTAAAAGTATAGTTCTTTTATTTATTAGTAAGTAATAATAGTTATAAGGTAAATTTAAGTCTAAATATAATAGATATTCGTATAAACTCTTATAGATACTAAGACTCCCCTTAAGTATTATAGGAGTTATAGGGTAAGCGTTACTAAAAATATTAATTTTAGATTAAAGGGATTATTTACGATAGTTACCTAGTACTAGAGTATTAATAAATAGTTATTAGGCTTATCTACGTTATAACTCTATTATAATATTACTATTTAGGATTAATAGGGTATAACTAAGTATACTATTATTAGACGACTTATTATATTAGTTATTATTAGGAAAAGACGTTATTATTATTAAGATAGAAGTATTAAAAGACTAATACTATCTACTAAGTACCTAATTAACTACGGGATATCTAGTATAATAATATTCTATTCTATTAATAACTCCTACGCTACTAGATTATTTAATATAATTCTTAAATTATTATACCCCTTATATTATAATATATCTTTTATACTCTTATAATAATTATTAATAGTTATATTAAATTTATCGCGTTAATATAAAGGAATCTATTAGATATAGGAGTTTATACGGCCTAGTATTTATCCAGCCCTTTAAAGTTTAACTAGTAGTATTTAATAAACTAAATAGTAGAATAGCTTATTTTTATTATTAGAAAGTCTAATATTATAGTCTAATATAAAGATATAACTATATAACTAAGTATAGTATTAGGCCGTTTTTATACTTCTAATATTATAATTAGTATTCTTATAAGCTACTAAGTAGCTATTAATAAGATCTAGGCGTTAATAGTAAGTTATAATTAATATATTAGGGGTAGTCTACCTATTATCTAATAGTACCTACTTATATATGATATTTTTTATTATTCGGCTAGATATATATTTAGGAGTTTTAAGCCTAATAATATAGAGGTTTCCCTATCTTATTACCTATAATAGAGCTAGGTATAGTTAATTATAATTAAAAGTAGGCCTAGTTTATAAGTTAATACCTATATACTTTATTAATTAGCCTTATAATTTATTAATAGTTATAATAAATGCCGGTTAGATAGGGTACTATTTATAAATAAAGGGGGTAGGAATCTACTTATTATTTTCTTTAGATTATAACGGCGTCTTAAATAGTATTACCTTCTTACTATTATAGGTACTACTTATAATCTCCCCCTTAAAGATATACTTACTATATCTTATTACCTATAATCGGGTCCTATTATATAGACGTAGCGAATTAAGGTTCCTTAGTAGTATAACTAATACGCCTAGCTTAATATATAACTTATAAGATAGTAGGGAGGATTTATAGAACCTATAAAAGTACTTAGGGGAGAAGAGTTTATTATCTTCTTCTAATATAATATAATTAATACTCTAGTAGGTTATTGTATTACTAGGGATATATAATATTATTTTAGTATTAATACTAGTAACATCTTTATTAGTAATAGTAAGAATAGCCTATTCTAATAGATAATCCCTCTAAGAGATATTTATCTTAATATTAGTATAGATATTCTTAACTAAATTATTAATAGCGTTTCTAGGGGTATAACTATATTTCTAATATAATACCTCTTTATTAGTAGTAGGGCTTTTATAGATATTAATACTATTACTAATAGTAAGGAGATCGCTTATAAATAGTCCTATTTTATAATATATAGTATCTATTAGATTAGGTTTATTAAGTCGCTTATTAATAGTAAGATTTAAATATATAACCTTATTCTAGAAATAGGCCTTCTAAAGATACGCCTTAATAACCTAGCTACTAGATCCTCCTAGAATAACTAGGAGTATTTATTAGAAGTCCCTATAAAAGTAGACTACCTTACCCCTAAAATAAGCTTAATTATTATTATAGATATCCTAAAGGCTATAACTAATAGCTTCTATATTATATTAACTCTATATAGGAGACTTATCCTAAAAGATAATATAAGCTCGCTTAATTAGCTTAGTAAGATTAATACCCTTCTTAATCTTATATAAGGAGGTAGTATTAGAGTCTAGGGGTATCTTAAACTATAAGTAAGTAGTCTAACTACCCTATAATAGCGTTAATATAATACTAGAAGATACTACTATTAGAGTAACCTTTTACTAGGAATATGGCCTTTCTATAATAGTATTTTAAATTATTATCTTATTAGTCCCCCTAGTACTATTAAGGAAGAATAGTATACCTAGAGTACTAAATTTATTATTAGTATTAGCGTTAATAGCGGTAATAATCTAATTAGTAGCGTAGTATTAATTAGTATTTAGCCTATTCTATAAGACCTTAGCCTTATTAGGGGTAATTTAGTAAGATATTTCTTCCCGTAAAAGTCTATTTAGAATATTATTAAAATTATTAAATAGAATAGTTAGAATAGGTAGGCTATATTAGGCTAGATCCTTAATATATTTAAGGGTTAATTAATATTCTAATTAGCCGTTAATTAGGTAAAGGGCGTACTATTTAATAAATAACTATTACTTATAATAATTATCTAGGATTTAAAGTATTAAAAAATCCTATTATAGGAGGTATAAGTAGTTATTTAAGATATACTCCTTATACTTATTCTATAAGGTAAGGGCGTTAGTAGGTTAGAGTTTAATTAATATTAATATAAAAAGACTACGTAGCTTATAACCTCCCTAAAAATCCTTTCCCTTATTAAGGATCTTATTAGTATATCTATTATTTTTAGTTAATCTAAGCTCTATATAAGCCTCCTTCTATCCTATTAGCTAGCTATCTATTATTTATAGGTTATTAAATAATATAGCCCCCTTAATATAATAGAGGAGTAGTTAATAATAGTAGAGATCCTTAGTTTTAGGATTAATAAAATTAATACGCCTAAGAGTCTCCCCCCTTTTATATATTTTCTAACGTTAATTTCTTTTATTCTAGGTAAAGACTTTAGGAAAATCGGCGTATAGATAGTTAAGTAGATCCCTTATAATAGTAGGATATTTCCCGTTCTATTTTATAAAAGGTAATAGCTAACTATTATTATAAGCTTCCTTAGTAAAATAGTTTATATTAAAAAACTCTATTAATATAGTCCTACGGAGCTTATTACTATCTATTAGCTTTTATTTAGTAGCCTTATTAGTAGCCTAGTTATTAACTAGTTTAAAAAGGGTATACTATTAGTCTAGGAGGTAGATTTATAAACGCTCTATATAAGGCTTTATAATACCTATATTAAATAAGAGTATCTTCTAAATAGCCTTAATAGACCTAATCTAACGGGCTAACTAGAACTCTATAATCTTATCTACTAACTCCCCTTACTATTACGGCTAGCTACTAGGAGCGGGGTTATTATAATTATATATATAATTCCTAGTAAGGGAGATATTAGCCTAATTAGGTCCCTTATAAATATATTTATATAAATAGAAAATAGACTTAATAGAGCCGTAGATCTTAATATTAATATAGGTACTATATTTCTTTAATAGGTATAGGTTATAAGGGATAACCTATCTATTATTAATAAAGGAATTAGGTTCTAGGAAGCTAACTAGATATTTATAAAAAGGATAACTCTTATTAGGTATAAAAGATATCTCTTAGCGAAAATCCTTTAAAAAAGCCTTATTATAATAATTCTTCTCCTAACTATAATATCTATTACTAGGGACGCTAGTATAATAATTATAAACTATATATTATAGGACTAATTTACGTAGTATATTATCCTACTATAAAGGGGGGATAAATACTTAAATAACGCTATTAACGTCGCTAACTATCTAGATCTAATCCTCTTCCTATATAATAAGGAGAATATAAGTATATAGGAGACCTCGCTTTTAAAACTTAATAATATAATAGTGGCTTATATAAATACTAAGGACGTATTCCTTAAGGAGGTCTTTTATTAGCTCCCGGAGCTTCTAATTAAAGATATAGGTAATTAGGTTATAATAGTACTCTAATATCTAACTAGATACTAGTAAGCTCTAAATATTAGACTACTTATGATTATATATAAAGGTAATAAAAAATTTAGGTTTACCCCTTTTTTAGACTATTATTATAGCGTCTTATATTCTCGCTTTTATAGTACGTAGGCTTCCTAGTATTATTAATAGGAGGATAGTTACCTTACTACTAATATCTTTAAGTAAGATATCTAGATTAATACTAAGCCTATCTATTAGGCTGGAGTAGTAGTCTACCTAAATAGTCTATTAATTCTAATAATACTAATTTAGGTTATTAAGCTCTATTAATATCTAGATATTAGTAGCCTAGTAGTTAAATAGACGTCCGCTATTAATAGTATAATTAAAGAAATTAGGCCGGATCTAGATATTAATTAGCTAATTATTTAAATTATATTAACTATCCCCTAACTATTATCTAAATAATTTAGAACTATTTATAACTAAGTAGATTTAGGTCTAGAAAATAACTAGGGAAATATATTAAATAGTCTTACCTATATTTATTTTATATAAAATTAATATCTTATTACTTACTAAGACCTATTATAACCCTAAGGTATATACTTACTAGTAATATACTAGTCTAGCTTCTATTTAGAGTTACTACCTTCTTCCTACTCTAGTTTATTATCGCTACTAATTAAGGTATATTAGGTAAGCGTACTAGTAATATAGTTCTATCGCGATATATATAGTAGATAGTCGCCTAGAAGCTAATAGCCGGCTAATAGGAGGCGGTTATACTATAACTATTTACTAAATAAAAATAGGAGCGGATATTAAAGGACTATATAAGAAGGATACTAATTAAGGATTAAGATAAGGCCCCCCTTAATAGTTTTAATATAGATATCCCACTTAATCTAGCCTCTTATAACGTTATTAGGAGTTATTATAATATAAGCTACTTCTATAAAGGTAGGGTAATTATAAGTACCCTTATCCTATTATTTAGGATTTAGCTATTAGATATAAACGCTTATAATATTAATAGGATATTATAATTTATTCTCTTTAAGGTAGTTATAGTAGGATTTAAACCCCTAGACGTATAGGTTAATAGACTAGAGGGTACGCTAAGTAGAAGTAAGGGTATCTTAATTTAAATTATTAAAATATTAATAGTAAATATCTAGTTACTCCTATATACTATCTAGTATATAGATCTAGGCGAATTTTAGCCTAAGACTATTATTAGTAATAAGTAGACCTATTAGATAATAAATAGACCCCTAGATCTAGAAGGTAGTTTAACTAATATAGGTATTAATATTAGTTATACCCTCGCTAGTAAAGGATAGATAGTTATTATAGCTAATAATATTATCTAAAAATTCTTTATTATATATAGTCCTCCTTTATATAGACTATCTATTAATAATAATATTATCTACGCTACTAAGTAATTTATTAATAAATTATACCCTAAGCTTAGCGTCCTTTTAAGGCCCCTTAGGTAATAAGTTAATATCGGCTAGCTTATATAACTAGTTAGGGGATAGCTAATTATTCTTCTTACTATTATAATATAGCTATTAACTATCCTCTAAGTTACTATATTAATTTTTTTATAATAGTATATTATAGTATAGATATCTATTTATAGGGATATTAAATAATTTATTAACTAGGTAGAGTATTATATCTCCTACTATTTAGGGATCCCTATATACTTAATATCCCTAGCCTAGCGTCCGCCCCTAATATATATTATTTAGACGCTAGTATAGGCCTTATTAAATAGGGGGCTAGTACTTAATATTATTATCTTAATTAGCCTACTAGGAGGCGTACTAGTAATATATATCTAGATAATATTTAGGAGCTAATAGAGGAGCGATTTCTTAGGGGGTCTCTTTAAAGATAGGGGGAGTAGGTTATTAAGGGTTCCTAGGCGGAATAACTACTTAAATAGTTATATTAGCGAGGGCTATATACTACTAGGGAGTAATACCCTTATTAAGGTAGTTATAAGGGCGAGTATCTAATAGTATTTCTCTAGGGTAAAGTTCTATTAATATAATATCTCTAGGGTTTATTAGTAGGTTAGTAGACCTAACCTAGGTACTTAAATTAGTCTTCTTTAGGCGTCTAGTACGCCTTATACTATTACTCTTATAAGATTTAACCCTCTTATTAATAGTATTATGGTGTAGCTTAGAAAGAGCTACGCGCTTAGAAGGTATTAGTAGGGAGCTAGAGGAGCTATATTTAGTATAGGAAGGGCGATAATATATACTTTAAAGATAATTAGTATAGCTTATAAGGCGTGGATTATTAGGGGGAGGAATAATATTTATAGTAAGGTATTTAATAATAAAAATAAGGTAGGAAGAAAAAATTAGTCGGGCGGTAGAGATATACTAAGATATTAGATAGTTAGACTAATATTAGTAGGTAAATCTATTTATTCTAATATATCTTTTAAACTACTATATTAATTTTTAATGTTTTTAAAGTATTAGATAGGTAAAAGTAAGCTATATAACTTTATTTAAATAGAAAATATTATAAAGCGTTATTACGTAGGTAGATAGAATATAACGAAATATTAGACTTTTAATATTCGCGCTAGTCTAGGAAAGGAATCTAGGGGACTTATTAACTAACTAATAAGCTGTAATAAGCTTAGGGTCCTAAATTATAGATATTCTATTATAGTAAAGAAGATATAAAATTATATACCTTTAAAAACTAATAATAATTATATATAAAGTAGTAAATATCTTATATTAATAATACTATTAAAAATAATAAATATAATAATAATATTAGAATACTTTAAAGTAGTAAAATATTTAGAGTATTATAATATTAAGTTAATATTAATCCCTTATAATAGTAATAGTAATAGTAATAGTAATTATATATAGAATAAGTATAGTAGATATATTAATTAATACCTCTATTACTATATAGATATATCGCGTATATATTACGTATATTATTTAAGGGGTCTTTCTAAGAGGTCTCTTATTAGTTATATAGGGTCTATCTAAAGCTATACCCTATTTAAGGAGCTAGATACCTATAAGGGTGCTACGTAATAACGTAGCTATTAAGTACTATAAACGGTGCGTATATATATATATATAGAACTCTCTATTCTTATTAATAATAAGACTAATCGCTACCCTTCCCTTTAGGGGGAATTCCCTCCTCTATATACTACAGGTAAAGGGGTAGCGTAGCACTACTACGTACTATAGACGCCACGTCGATAGTAGTACCGTATTCCTAACTAGTCCTTATAATACCTCTATTATTCCTACTCCTTAGTACCTACTATAGTAGTATAATAGAATTAGAAGATAATAAGACTACGGTAAATTATAAAAATACTATACTTTTCTAAGATATTTTTAAAAATACTAGACCTATATTTTAAAAATAATATACTAGGTAATTATATACCTTAGAAGCTAGGCTTATACGCCTTAGAAGCTAGGCGTATATACCCCTAAGACTAGGCGCTTCAGCCTTACAGCTACTTTTATAGTAGGTATAGCTTTAGATAAACTATTATAACCTACTTAATAGGCTATATAATATATGCGCTTAATATATATTACGCCCTTATATTAACCTGTAAGGGGAAATAATATATAAGGCTTACTAGTTCTCTTTAAAGGGTTTATTAGATCCCCCGTAGAATAATTCTTAGATTTCTTAAGAATTAGTCTTACTATAAAAATAGACTAATTTTATATTACTATATAACCCCTATAATTTATAATTATAATAATTATAATTCTTCTACCTATTTAATAGTAGTAACTTATTATTAGTTATAGTAAATATAACTTACTCTAGTAGTATTATAAATAATATACTATTATAATAGAGTTAAGATAAAAGTAGTTTATTAAATACTTTTAATAATAATCCTAGCTAATAGGAAAGGGAACGGGAAAGTTATATAAGGGATATAAATAAACCTAATAACGCTAAAAATACCCCTAAGGGAGATTTAGAGAATTATAAAGGAAGTATTCCCCTTATAGTAAAACGCCTTATATAGGTAAGGTATAAGTAAGAAGAGTTACTATAAATTTAGTAACTTAAAGAAGTTAAAGTAGATATTACTACCTTAGAATTAAGGGAATAGATTTCTCTTTATAATAATAGTAGTATAGGTTAGAAGTATATATATAATAAAGCTAAGGAGTACTTAAGTCCCTTTTAAAGTATATTAAAGCTAACCCCTATTCCTAACTATTATAATAAGAATATCTATAAATACTAAGACTAGATATAATAACATAATATATCTTTTTTATAAACTCTATTTAATTTTATTATATAGATATTATATATTCTATTTATAATACTAGCGCTTAAGAGTAACTTAGAATAACTTTAAGCTACTTATTTATATTCTTATCTATTAGAAATATTAAGTTAGAAGGATTTTATAAACTTTTTATTAAATTATATTAAGGATCCTATAAATAGGGAGTTAAGTATATATTAATAGTATACTAATATATATTTACACTTAATATAAGTAATTTATAAGTTTAAAATATACTTAATATCTTTAGAAGCCTAACTTCCTAAAAAAGTTAAAAGTAAGCGGGTAATAAATTTATATATTAAGCTTATTAAAGAGCTTTAAATTACCCTTATAAATTAGGGGTCCCTACTTAATATAAGAGATAAACTCCTATTATTAGTAGTACGCCTTAAGGCTAATATTAATAAGACTAGAGGCCTTAATAAAAAAGGCTAGCGAAATATATTATATAAGTACGCGGATTATAATAAAGGTAAAAAACTATAAATAAATAGGGATAATATTATAAGAGGATAAGGAATAGGTAGTTATAATAGTAAGAGTAGTTATAATACGCTTAAATCACGCGACTTATTAGATATTACTTATTAGAATTATAATAAGAAGGGCTACTATACTACTAGTTATCCTAATCTACTAAAATAAGGTAGATTCTAATAAAAAGGAAGACGCTTAAACTTTAGTATTATAAGTAAATAGGGCTAATATATAAGTAAGGAGTAGAGAAAAGGCTAGACCCTATTAAAGACTCTAAATTATTAGGGGAAAGGTTATAAGGAGTAGAGGTTAAACCTCTAATACTATATTAATATAAAGTTAAGGTAATATTAAAGTATAAGCCTCTTAAGTATAAGGGATATCTTAATTATAGTTCCTAGCTAAATATTATCTTATAAGCTTACGCTATTAAAGTAAGCTTAAAATATATTAAAGACGCTAAATTATTATATCTAGGCTTTATAAATAGTAAGCCTATCTTCTATTATAATATATATAATATAATATACTAAACTACTAATAGTTAGGGTTCTTCTTATTAATATACCTATATCTTTTATATAATAGATAAGGTAGGACTACTATTAGTTATTAGTAGACTTATATAGTATATAGTAGGTATTAAGGTTAATACGGGTATAAGGAAGTAGTATTTTAGAATTAATAAGTTATTATTTTAACTAAATAATCTATAATAGTTTATAAAATTCTTAAAGAAATAGCCTACTATCTATATACTTCTTATTTCTAATATTATTAATCTAGAACTTATATAATTAAGACTTAGAGTAGTAGGTATAAGCGATCTAAATAAGGAATATATAGTTAATTTATATATATTACCTCTAGAGTTTAGTAAGTTCTTAGATATATTCTTAGTTAAAGAAGCTAGATATCTACTATCTTATTAAGGAAGTAATTACGCTATTAATATAATAGGTAACCCGCTTTATAAACCCTTATATAACCTATTAAATATAGAGTTAGTAGAATTAAGATACTATTTAGATAAAGCCTTAATAAAAGGATAGATTAGGTACTCTAAGAGTCTTATAGAATTACCTATCCTATTTATCCTAAAGAAGGATAGAGGTCTACGTTTATATATTAACTACTATAGGTTAAATAAGGTAACTACTAAGAATAGATATCCTTTACCCTTAATTAGTAAAATATTAGATCGCCTAAATAGAGTAAAGGTCTTTATAAAACTTAATCTTAAAGATATATATTATTATATTTATATTTAAAAGGGAGATAAGTAGAAGACTATATTTTATATATAATATAGTTATTTTAAGTATTTAATAATATTATTTAGTCTTTTATATACTCTAGTAACCTTTTAAGCTTATATTAATAAGTCTTTAATAGCGTTACTAGATGAATTCTATATTATTTATCTTAATAATATTCTTATCTATTTAGAATCGCGTATAAAGTATAGGGATTATATATATAGAGTACTTAAGCGGCTTTAATAGTATAAATTATTTACTAACCTAAAGAAATATTAGTTCTTTATAACTAAAGTAGAGTTCTTAGGATTTATTATCTTAATTAAAGGTATTATAATAGATTAGCGTAAGATAGATACTATCTAATTATAGCTTAGGCTAAAGAGCTTTTATAAAGTATAGATTTTTCTTAGATTTATAAATTTTTATTATTATTTTATTTATTAGTATTTATAAATTATATTACCCTTAATAGAGCTATTAAAGGGTAGTATAAAAGGCGTTAAGATAGGTCCTTTTAATTAGCTTAATAGAGCGGAGTATATATTTAATATACTCTATTAAGTATTTCTTAATATATTAATATTAAGATATTTTAGTCTTATATTACCTACGCGAGTTAAGATTAATATATTAGATTTTAAACTAGCTAGTATTTTATTATAACTCTAGGAATTAGGTTAATAGTATCTTATAGCCTTTTAGAGTAAGAAAATAAACTTAGTTAAAGAATATTATAAAACTTATAATAAGGAGTTACTTATAATAGTTATAGTCTTTAAGTAATAGAAATACTACCTAGAAGGTAGTTTCTATCTAGTTAAAGTACTTACTAATTATAATAACCTAAGGGGTTTTATAAATATAAAGGCCTTAAATAGTTAATAGGCGAGATAGGTAATAAGACTCTTAACTTATAACTTTATTATTAAGTATAGGCTAGGTAAGACTAACCTAGCTAATATACTATTAAAACGCCCTAATTATAATAGTAAGAGTAGGGTAATAAATAAACTTATCTCTACATTATAATAAAAGCTATTAGTAGTAGTAGGTTTATTAAATCCTATTTTCCGTACTATAATTAAAGCCTACGTATTTCCTATACTAGGATAGGGCTTATAACCCTCTAGTAATAAAGGTGAACTGACTATAATATATAATATATATATAAGGTAGTTATAGATACTAGTACTAGCCGTAAGATTAGTAGTACTAGGAATTATTAATATAGCTATTAGAATAATAGTTTTAGATAGAGTATATCTATTAAGGCGTAGGGACTCTTAACCTAAAATTATAAAGAGTATAAGTAAGATACTACCTTAATATACCTATAACGTAGCTAAGAAATAGCTTAACCCTATTACTAGAACTATTAGTTATAAATAACTTATTCTATATTTTCTAGCTAGTGTAATAGTAGAGAATAAAATAGTATATACTATAACTTTAAAGTCTATAATTAAATTAATTAAAGTACTTTAGTAAGAAGATATTTTTATTAGCTAGCGATATATAGGTGAAATAATAGATAGATAAGTTAAGAGAGCCGGTTAATAGATATTTAATAGTTAAGGTTTACTTAGGTATAATAAGAAGTTATATATTCCTAAAGACTTATTAGTCTATAAAGAGCTATTAAAACACTATTATAATAACCCCTTAATAGAGTATCTTAGGCTTAATAAGACACTTAGTCTCCTTTACTAAAAGTATACCTAGATAGATATAAAGGCGGATATTAAAGAATATATTAGTTCTTATAATATTTATTAAAGAGTTAAGGTGAAATAATATTAATTATATAGCGACTTAGTTATACTTCCTAAGCTAACTAGGTTATAAAGGTTAATTATAATAGATTTTATTATAAATCTTCCCTTATATAAATAGTATAAAGGTATTTATAATACTATCCTTATAATTATTAATAGGTATATAAAGATACTTTACTACCTTCTTATATAAAAGGATTATAAGGTAACTAATCTTATAAATATCTTATTTAAGGAAGTCTTCCTAAAGTATAATATACCTAATAATATTATATTAGATTAAGGAAGTCTATTTATAAGCCCTTATTAGTCTAACTTATACTACTATTTAAAGTTAAATTATAAGTTAAGTATAGCCTTCTATTTATAAACTAATAGTTAAATAGAATATTAGAATTAAATATTAAAATATTATTCAAGAACTTACTATAATAATAGATAAGATAATTAGGTAGGGTTATTACCCCTAGTTAAATTTATATATTATAGTATAAAGAATATAATAATAGGCTATAATCCTTTTAAGCTTTATTATAACTATTAGCCTAAGATTCTAATATATTCTAGGGATAGAACTTACTAAGAGGAGGTACTAAATATAAGATAATATATTTAAAAACTTTATAAATTATATAAAGACCTATTAAGTTAATAGTAAGATATATTAGAAATATAAGTAAAGTTTTATAATAAGAAGTATAAGCTAATATCTTTTAACTAAGGAGACTTAGTTATATTAAATATAAAGAACTTAAAGTAAAAGTAACTAATTAGGAAGCTATCTTATAAGCTTATTAATCTATTTTATATCTTTAGACCTATTAGTAAGTAGGTATATTACCTAGTATTACTATTAATATATATAATCTACCCTATTTTTTATATTTCTCTCTTAGAGCTATATATATATAGGTAAGGTAATACCTTTATACCTAAGCTACTACCTCTAGAACTTATTAATAATGATAAGTAGTAGGAGTTAGAAGAGATTTTAGATAAGAAGATAAGGAAGGATAAACTCTAGTATCTTATTAAGTAGAAGGGATATCCTCCCTAATATAACTAATAGGTTCTAGAAGAAAATCTAGAAGACATATAAGAAATATATAAAGACTTTAATAAGAAGTAAAAGTACTATTATTATAAGTAGGAGTTATAAATATTAAAATAGAGTTAGAGAATATAATAAAGGATATTTAATTAGTTACTTAAAAGTAAGTATAAAGAGTATTAATCTCTTTTATCTTACTTACTAGGAGTAGGTAAAACGCCCTAGAGGCGCTAGTATATAAGGATAACTTAGAAAAGAAATAAAAAACTATCTAATTAAATTAGGAGAAGGAAACCTAGTACTAAGTAGTTAAAGCTTACTTAGCTACCTATATAAGCGTAGGTAATATAATATTAATATACTAGGTACCTACTTCTTATTATTTATATCTATCTTATCCTCTAGGCTAGAGGCTAAGGGCTTAAGGCCTATTTAAAGATATATAAGTAATAGTTATAATAAGTAATAAATATAATAAAAGTATAAGGGAGTATACCTTAACTTACTTAATATTATAAATACCTATAAGGATTTTATTAATATATTTTATTATTTAAAGAATTATAGTTTATACTTCTAATATACTTATTAATTTCTTTTTACTACTAAGATATACTATAATACGGTTATAAGAAGCTAGCTTAAAGTAGATAATAACTATAACATTTATAAGGGTAACGCCTACTACTTAAAGCTTTAACTTATCCTCTAAAGTATCTAAATAATCTATATTATTAATTAATTAATAGAGCTTAATTACTTTATTATAAACTAGGATTATATTATTAAAAATCTAGAAGTTAAGTAATTAGTATATACTATAATTATAAAAGTAACTTAAAAATATAGGGAAAACCTACTAGTTTATAATTATAATAGACTTTTAAATAATAGTTATACTACTTAAGTATTATTTTCTTTTTATTAATAATTATAAATATAGTATTACTTATACTATTAATATATATATTAAGTATAATATAATTATAAATACTTATACTTTATAAGTCTTTTATTAATATAATAAATATACCTCTTATATATATTTTATTTTAAATAGGGAGCTCCCTAGGAATATATAACTAGGGAAGCGGGGGTAGGAATAATATACTACTTTATATTAACTATATAGTTAAGATATACCTAAGTACTTATATTTATAAAAGAGGGATAATAAGTAGGTATAACTAGATTATTATCTAAGCTAAATAGGTTATTAATACTTACGGCGGAGTTAAGGTAAGAAGTAGGCTTAAGAATAGGCTTATATAATAGAGGAGTAGGCTCTTTAATAGAATCTTTAATAGGAATCTTTATAGGATTTATAATAGGAGTTTTTATAAGATCCTTAATAATTAGATTACCTAACTAGGCGTTAGGATCTACTTCTACTTTTATTATAAAAGCTAGGCGTATTATATATATTTTATATTAGATTAAGCTACGTTATATTAGCTATATTTACGTAAAGAGCTAGTAAACTAACTTATAAATAATATCTAAGATATTAAGATATTAGATATTATATTATATAATTAGCTATTATTACGTATATTATATATATTATATATATATAAAAAGAGAGGGCGCTAAGTACCTAGAAGAATATTAATAATAGTTATAAAAGAGAAAGTATTAAGGAAAATTTTAGGTATTATAATAATAATACTAAGGCGCTAAGACTATATTAATATAGCTATTATTATTATTTATATAGATTTATTATATATAATATATATACCTTAGATTATAATATCTACTTATAATAGATAGCTATATTATAATATAAAGCTATAAGTATTATATATTATAATTATAATATAAATTAATCTTACTTTATTAAGTTCTTTTCCTTATATCTTATACTAGGTTTAAAGGTTTTTATTAAACTTAATTAAATAGGCTATTTATATTAAACTCGAGGGTAAGTTTCTTTAAGAGAGGAGGTAATTATTATAACCTACTTAATAGGCTATATAATATATACGCTTAGTATACGTTACGCCCTTATATTAACCTATAAGGGGAAATAATATATAAGGCTTACTAGTTCTCTTTAAGGGGTTTATTAGATCCCCCGTAGAATAATTCTTAGATTTCTTAAGAATTAGTCTTACTATAAAAATGGACTAATTTCATATTACTATATAACCCCTATAATTTATAATTATAATATAAACCCTATATAACTAATAAGAGACCCCTTAAAAAGACCCCTTAAATAATATATATAATATATACGCGATATATCTATATAGTAATAGAGGTATTAATTAATATATCTACTATACTTATTCTATATATAATTACTATTACTATTATTATTACTATTATTTATTATTACTATTACTTACTATTACTATTATAAGGGATTAATATTAACTTAATATTACTATTATAAGGGATTAATATTAACTTAATATTATAATACTTTAAATATTTTACTACTTTAAAGTATTCTAGTAATATTATTATATTTATTATTTTTAATAATATTATTAATATAAGATATTTACTACTTTATATATAATTATTATTAATCTTTAAAGGTATATAACTTTATATTTATAATAAAATAGTAGTAACCTCCTTTTTAATAATTACTTTAATTAGTTAAAATTATATTTATTAATTAAAATTATTAAGTACTATCTTTAAGTAGATTAATAATAGGAAGGGGTCTATCGTTAAGGGGTCTCTTATTAGCTACACGGGGTCTCTCCTGAGCCGTACCCCCCTAAATACATGATTCCAACGCTAGTCCAATTACCCCTCATCACGCTCCTAGGAGCGCTCCAGCAACCAAGGACACTTCCTTGGGTATCGGAGTCATTGCAAACGCTTCCTCAGGAGTTACTTCGCTTGCTTCTTGAGAATGTCAAGTCGAGCCGAGATCTCCAAGCTATCCGTCTCGTCAACAAAGCACTCGCAGCAGCAGCCAACCCATTCCTCTTCCGCACGATCCCAGTATGGCTCAGTCTCAGAAGCCTACAGAGTCTCACCTTCGTATCCGAGCACTCTGAGCTAGCTTCTTACGTCCACACTATTGTAAGACACACTATGGTAAAAGTTTAGACATTAATAGATTGAGCTACACGGTGAAGAACGGTTTACTTTCCAAACGTGCCCCGTGAGCTGCTTATGTGCCTGCATGGAAGAAATTGACTTTGAGATCACCCAGATCCTCTCACCGTCGCGGTTCATTGATCACGACGACATCTCCGCCTATGAAGCTTCGGTACGGAATCGGCTTGAATATCAACCCTCCTCTTTGAGTTCGCACGAGCTTAGCGTGGGTCGACACATGGTAGCCTACAGCAGCTACATGGAGGAACAACGCCTTTTGACAACGAAGAATCTGGACGTCAAGAGCTTAAGTCGTGCACTGAGCAGATTTACATCCCTGGAAGAAATGAATATTGATCTCATGGCGAAGCGGATTGGGCTCCGAGAGTTGACAGAAGCCTTTGGAGCGTTCAAATATGATGATCTATTGACAAGGGACTGCGAGTACACCCTACCCGTTGTTTTTCGAGCCCTGTCGCAATCAACGGCGGAACTCAAGACCTTTAGCCTCGGACATGGCGCGGACATGATTGGTGACCAGATTGGCAATCCGACCCTTGGAGATGATGTCTCTGCCGGAGACGATTCCAACTCTTTGCGACAGTTCAGCCCAGGCCGCCATCAGGGTATGATCACGGAGCCACATTCATTAGAGACAATGCCCTGCATCTCCACCCGCGTAATGTATGCAACTTTTGGGTGGCAGCATGAGGATCAGTGTCGGTATATTTTGAGGGGATTACAGAGACTTGCAATCCGCGTATCTAGCATTCCGACAGCCGATCCGCTGTCTCTGTCAGAAATGGCTACTGCTCTTCAGCATCTTATCATCTTTGCCCCTCTCCTCCGGACAATCTTTCTCAAGCAATTCCTCGGTGACCTCCCACGTTGCCCAACCATGATAGACATCTTTGGCTATCATCATCTGAGACATCTACAAAACTTGGACCTTTGGGGTTACAACGCTAAAGAGCAAGATCTAATTGACTTCCTCACAACGCACTCTGCCACCATTATCAACGTCCGCTTCCGCGCGATGTACATCACAGACTCTCGCTGGGCCCAAATCCTTCCTCGCTTGAGAAACATCACTTTTCCGGTCCTACAGACCTTTGTTCTTGATGACTGTGGTGAGAATATCAAGCTCCTCCAGGCCCAGGATTACATTTTGCGCAGGTCGGAGAACAATCCTATTTTTAAGGAAGCGGAACGCTTGAGTGACCTACTGACCGACGAGGAAGATGAAATACAGAGCGCCACATGAGAACTTCAGTTGACATCACGCGATTTGTCTTAGGTTTATATACATACAAGCTCGCGGCCTTACGGCCAAAATTTGCATGCGGCTGTGTGATATTAACCTACACCCACACCGGCGGGACCAAGTACTACAATCTGCATAGCCAGTCGATCGCCAGGAGAGACGCGTCTGAATGATATATGTAGTACGCTTTGATGTGTCCACTTGTGTCACTCAGCATCACCGTCTACTCCGAGTACCAGCCCCATCCACCCGACATCATACCCACCCCGCGCCCCCTATAGATCAGCAAAGACTCGAGTCATGAAATAATTAATTCTTTTCATCAAATCAATCGTACTACGGTTCTCAGACTACCAACGTGCTTCCTAAAATGTGCCGCGCACCACCTTCCACTTAATCTTGGAGGCCCACAAAGGACCTTCATGAAAATATGCGCTGGAGGCTGACTGAGAACGAATATTCCAAACCAGATAGTGCAACGAAGGATCTATACGTCCCCTAAGATAAAGTATTACTATCAAACATACAAATATTAATCCTCTAGCGTGGGTCCGAACATCGGGTCTATACATAGCATCCAGAAGCATATGATCCCCAATCCTATGCCATACCCACATCGATTCACGAGTCACAATTACAAGACACGCAATACGCAACCTTCGTCCTAACAGATAGCAACGCAGAAATACGAATACGCAACACACCACGTTCTTGCCCAAGTGAAAACTCACGACCGCGTAGAAAATAGACACGGCAATCTCACTTCAACTATCATTAACCCACCATGAGCACTCCCCCCCCCGCCCCACAAAATCCCTCCCTCCCTTCATCCACCAATCTACCTCGAACCCTTCCAAAAAAACAACACAAATACTCCCTACATACCTCACATAACAGCATCCATCTATCCATCAACTCAGCCCCAGCCCCTTATCGTACACACCACACCCTATCACACCACACCATCCCATCTTGGTACACTCCAACTCAACTCACTATACTTAGCCCATAAATAGTGTACAGGTAAAGGTATGCAAGGGGATAGATGTTGGATGTTATAGAATATAGATTGAAGGAGGAGTATAGGTAAGTGTGGGAGGATTATGGGGGAAAGTAGATGAGGTGGGTGAGGAAGGGGGGTTTTGGGTATGGGAATGGGGATAGAAGATGGAGGCATAGGGGGATAGAGGCATGGGGGATAGAGGAACAGAGGGATAGGGGATCAGGGTGGAGGTGTTTTTGAAGGGTGAGTCGGTTCCTCCTTAATCGAAGCCGAGTCCGATTTCACAATATCGACATATCGTACGGAGTATGGGACAAGCAGTTCAGTCATGATAATGGGGCAAGATGTCGGATAAGCCCGAAATACAAATATGGACTTGATATTCATATTGGTTAGTAAGTAGTCCTAACTCGCTGTTCTGGATGCAGGAAAACGATACATGAAGTATGTATGATACGCACGACCGTGCAAGCGCTATGCAAGTTCCTCCCTTCGCTGAAAACATATACAATGCTGAACATGAGCATACCGTATGTCCTGCTATGCTCAAGAAAAGACCAACGGTCTCAAACCCCGTCCATATATCACACCCGTGAACCTCGTCTCAAGCACCCGCCCCCACAATCTCATCCCCAGTCCCAGAATCAGTAGTATCATTCCCCGTACCCGTATGATCGCTTCCATTCTCCTTCCCCAACCCCAACGACGACACCTTTTCCTTCTCAAACCTCACAGGCCCCGTGACCTTACTGTTGAGATTGGCTTTGGGCGACTTATACACACCGTTCTTCGCGCCGCCGCTGCCGGCGGTCTTCTTCCCGTTGTCCGCGAGGGCGGGTGTGGCCTGGCTGAAATCTTTCCATTTGCGCCAGCCGTCGAAGTCGATGAGGGCTTGCATGCAGCCCCATTCCATGACTTTGCGGGTTAGCCATTCGAAATTGACGGGCTGTGAGGGATGAGTTAGCGGTGTAGGATGGAGTGGTGTGGAGGGATAGTTGGGAATTGTGTACCTTGGTCAGAAAGTCGTTGCAGCCGGCCGCGAGGGCCTCGTGTCTGTCGCTTTGTAGGGAGCTGGCTGTTAAGGCGACGATGATGACTGGGCTTTTGAAGAGTGCCGTGTTCATCAGGCTGTCTACACGGTCTGGCATGCCGTCAACGGTGTTTCCATTCGGGAAGGTGGGCGTTGTGGACGCGCTGTTCGAGAAGACGCCAATGTTGTTGACCCGCTCTAGTCGTCTGATCTCCTTGGTGGCATCCAAACCATTCATCACTGGTAGTTGAATATCCATCAGCACCAAATGAAATCCTCCCTCTCGCCATTTGGTAACAGCATCTTTTCCGTTCATGGCTGTACTCCATCGGACTTTCAGCCGCTTCATGAAAGCTTCCAAAAGGCGCAAGTTTATTATATTGTCTTCGACGATGAGAACATTAATAGGAGGGACTGCGCCATCGCGTACGGAACCGGAGGCCTGCGGTGTCTGATCCACAGTTTTCTTAGACCGTTTGTTGTTAGGCTTTGGTCGAGGTGAGGCATTACGGGGTACTGGTGGAGTAATAGGTTTGTGGGCAGTGACTTCTTCAGGTATCGGTGGGGTAGGCATAGGCGGAGGATTGGGGGTTTTATCTAGTGACGTTCAGCTGAGGCTCACCGTTATCCATATTGCACTAACCTACCATGACTCTGTTGCGCGTTAGCCACTCCTTGTGCTGTCGTAGGCGAGGAGGTATGCTGTCGCCCGAACTTGGGCCTCGCATGTGATTGCCGTACCATACGACCACCTGGGGACGGCAGATTGGTCGGGTGCCCAGTCGTAAGTACGCCGATAGAGCGTGAAGCTTGATGTGAGCTCGTTTGTGGGCTCGGGACGGGCATGTTGGTCGGGAGATGAGGTGATCGCTGGCCTGGCGGGGGCATAGGTGGGAAGTAATCAGTGCCGTTCTCACGGGGTCGGACATCATCGGTAAGGTAGTGTGCAATGGCCATGTGTGGAGAGTGCTTCGGCGTCCGCTTTTGGGGTACGTCAATGACGAGTGCCTCCTCCACAGCTTGACCACCAGGGTAGTTTATCTCGAGTATTTTCGATACAGCCTCTTCGGGTCCCAGCATACGTTCGGTTTGTGTATGCCTGCCTGAGGGACGTCGGAATATGATACGTAATGTAACATCCGGGGAATCAAAACTTCGGCCAAGAGAGTTGGCGTACTTCTTCAAAATCATATCCCTTACATCATCCACCAGATCCTCCTCGTTGATCATGACCTGCGTGGCGGACGACCCTGGCCGTTTCACCCATATCTTTCTGCGCTGCATCATTAGAGACGTTGGGCTGGATCCGAGTGATTCTAGGTTTGCGGGGAGTCGATGTGGACTTTCGGGCCGAAGAAGATTGTCGATAACGTGTAATTGGGAGTTGTCGATGTTAGATTGTTCCCTGTGTGCTATGTGTGAGGGCGAAGGGGCAATGCTGCTGTAGGCATCTGCTTCTGCCAGGTGTCCTGGTTGTTTCCCAAGCGGCTCTTCAACCTCCAGTCCTTCTTCAGAACGGCCTGTGAGCTTCGGTGTGGGTGCCTCGATGGCTAAGGTGGGAATATTCTTATCCGGAGGCGGCGTTCTCGGAGTTTCAGGACTTATAGCGGGTGTGTGCGTTGCTTCTCCTTGTGTGGGGATGTCTGACGGTATGCTAGGGGGAACGTGTGGTAAGGGTTCCGTATCTTCAAAGACGGGGATCGGGAGGGATTGTTTTCGATTCTTGGAGAGCCGAGTAGTACTCTTACTCCAACTGCGGCCTTCTTCCCACTGATTAGGTGTGATGGGCGAGTCTGATGTCGAGGATCTGGTGGAAGAGAAGGTTGAGCTGCGGCGGAATAGCGGCTGTAGACGCGCTTTCAAGTCGCCCATGATCCATTCATCACCCTCTCATCGCGACTATCAATGTGCTATAAGTATCATTCCACCTCTTATATTTCAATGGGGAACGAGATCGACTTCGCTGTCCTAGAACACAATCTCAGTCAGCCTAGTCACTCGCGGTCTCCACTCAATTTCATATCTCCGCTGCCCGTTCTTTTCTGGGCCAGACCATGCAGGTTTGACGTACTTTTGCTTCTACGCCTGTTTGGTTTGTAACTTTGGTAACTAAGAGGTCAATTGTTAACAGGCGACTGTTTGTAAAGCTATCATCATTATTTCAAGGTCTACGTGTAAGCAATACTATTGACTTCGAGGAGTCCTACTTGTGTTGTTCTTGCAGGGAATCTTTCTTGCTTATGCAGCTATTTTACATCCCTGCGCAGATCTCCCGCTGGCCTTCATGGAACCCCTAAAGCATACTAGAGAAGCTAGGGGCTTCTAAGCCGTCGGCGTCCTTCAGATATTTTACATAGGCCTATATATACGCTAAAGCTACCTAAGCTACTCTATCAATAATCTCTGTAATATAGAATATATATCTAGCTTATTATCTTATAAACTTTAATATACTTATTATTATTAGAAGTCTCGTACTTACTATAATACTTCCTCTTTACCTTACTTCTTAAAACATATATATATTATACTAAGAAATGCCTGTGAAAATCCAGATTTTCACATTTCACCCCTGGTACCTGGCGTTGGTCACATCGGACAACATCAGCCATATCATATGCACCCATGCACCAATTTGAATGATTCTGACAGCGTTGGAATCGCTGGAATGCGAAGTATCTTTTGCGCCACTCAGACTGATATCATATGCATTGGTAGGTGACTGGAGTAGAGGCGGAGCAATATCAGGACTTTTGATGTTCGCCGTCACAGCCACGGTCGCACCATTTTGGTAGGTGAAACCATTCAGTGCGACATATCTTTTGCATCACTACACCGAGTCTAATTATTTTTGAATCATTGAGTAGCATAGAATGGACTGAGTAAGACTTTTCAGCTAAAAATTATCATAATACGTCGGTGCATACGTGGGTACCTTATAACGCGAAGAATTGCCAGAGTTTTGACGTTCGCGCTATTCTAGTCCAGGAAAGGAATCTGCCAATGTTCCCATATTCTATTATATAAAAGGACCTTTAACTTTTACCTTATAAAATGATCATAAGTTAGTCGAAGCATTGTTGGCAACTCCTTTAGATAGTCAAGACAGGTGTCTGCGAATGCCATTGCTGTACGAGCAAGCAAAATCACGCGCAAGAGAAAGCACAAACCGCCATAATCATCGATGCAATGGTCTTTATACATGCGGCTCACTTTTCGGCCAACCGTTACAAAAAATACAACGCCAAGCAAGAAAACATGTCCAGCCTCTCAAGTATCAAAAGTGCTGCGGTTGAAGAAATCTTGAGGATCTACCTATATCGAATGCCGTTCGACTGTCTTCTGTTGGAGTTTCGGGTCGCTGTGGGGATCCAAGTCATCCCTCGCCGCAGCCATGGATGGCATAATCTAAACGGTCCTCTCAGCAGCGGTACTCTGGACCTGGAGAAGGATGGCGTAGCTATTGTCTTACTTTACCGTGCCCTTCGCATAAGGTCTAGCAAAAATGGAAGTCATCTGCCTTGCCTAATGCCTATCAGTGTTTTCAAAACAATGTTGTTGTATTTCTGCGGCCGAGGTTTTAATCACGAGCCAATCGGATTCTGGGAGGTCTCAAAATACTATTTGATAACTCTCCATCTAATGAATAGCCAGTCTAGCTTCCTCGCATTCGGATAACCCATGTAGCGAACGAGGTAAGAGAATCGATGTAGATTTCAGATTCAGAGAATGGTTTATTTCTTTGGAGAGATCCTGTCAAGAACCGAAGCCAGATGCGCGTAATCTAAGTAACTGAAGAACCCAGTGCGCACCGATCAGCTTTTGATTGGTGCGTGATTGAAATTGTAAGCCGAACCCTTCGAACCCTTCGATCAATTATTATGTAATTCAGTATCTTGAAACGCAGTACGTCTGAGCTGAGTCATTGCCAAGGCGAGGGCGCAGCCAACAGATTCCTTCGAAGAATTGGTATCTCCGTCCGTCGGACTTCTACCGAAGACAGTAAGTAAATGACCACATCGCTCGAAAGCCGCCCTACAGATCACACTGCGCACTAGTGATCATGTCTCCCTACAAGAGCGTCAGTTGATGATCGACCTCATTGAAAACAAGGTGTATTCTTTGCCCATCTTGCCAACCGACTATGACGTACAAACATGGTCTTCGCCTTCCTTCCAGGCACAATCTTCAGATATATAAAGGCCGCTGAGAGACGCAAATGCTTCCCATCATCAAAATCAACATCTGCTCTTTCACTTTCGTCATCAAGAAGAAAAAAGACCTCAGATACAACTCAACTACGACAAAACCACATCCTTCCACCAAACTCCCCATCCACACACAAAAACCAAATCTAAAACCCCACCTCACCATCCCCCTCAAACCATGCATTTCACACCCCGCACCGCCAGCATCCTCCCCCTCTCCACATTCCAGCTACACGCCTCCGCCGCCCCGACCGCCGTCGATGCCCCCGCCGCCATCATCGCCAAGCGTGGCGACATCCTCGAGGACACACCAGGCGATCTGGCGGGCGACGACCTGAAAGCATGGAATGATTGCGTTGCGGTGACGGCGAGCGAAAATGGATTCAGCTGTCTTCAGTTGGGCGGTAAGGCTACGAAGGATGGCTGCTTGGCGGCTGAGAACACGATTCAGAACCCCGTGTGAAAATAAGGGCGTGCAGGCGAGATTGACGCAGATTTACTGCGAGGGGAATCCGAGGGGGAAATTCTGTTAGACTGGACCGGACTAGATGTAAAGTATCGAAGTGGAATCAGGAAGGGGGATTCTGATCTTTCGTGGCTGGTTTTTCTCTGTATGTGGTCAGAGTGGATAGATTGACTTACGACTATCATAACGTTCATTACATATTGAAAATCAACACACTCATCGAGATCTACATACGCTACGTGCTAGCCTTTCCATTGTCTCTTACGCTAGAAAACGTATGAATTCTCTGTTGAACGATCTCAGGGGTCTGATGGATGATATGATAGCTATGCTAGGTGTCTGAAAAGGTGTCTAGGAACAAGACAACGAGACAACAAGACTATATAGACGTGGCCGTTCGCTTATTGTCTTGGCAGAAGGGCTTATTTCCAACATTCTCTACTTAAGGAGTAGAGTCATAAGAGTTCGCGTGCCCGACAACCAGTTTTTGGTACCGACCCCTCGGCCGTTGGGAGTCGACTATTTTGTAGGCGAGAAAATCCAGATGATACACCTACTTTTATGCGCCTACTTGCACTCATCCCATATAACGTACATCGGACGTAGGAACGACGTATCCTTTATGCTCTTGGTGGGTGACACGGCGCTCCTACACCAACCTCACCCCGTCTATAAGCCGATCTCGTCAGCCGGAATCCTTGAGCCAAGAATTTCAACGCAGCTTTGGTGAGTAATTTGTTGACAATTTGAACCATCTTGAAGTTATCAGGCCTTCGAACAGTGCCCTCAACTGGCTATTCTCGACCTGCAGGAACACCGTGGCCCCTTATCTCGTCATCTCATAGTACCGAACAGTGTGTCTGCTTAGCTTGACATCGCTGAAACTATTCAAGGAGATGAGAATTTTTATAGGTTCGTATAAGTCTATTGCCATGTAAGGTCGCTAAGGCAAGCTTGATAGCGCGAGTTCAGGCCAGTGCTCTGTCATGTTCGAAAACGTTTCCCCTCTAGATCGAGACCGTTCGTTCTCTAGGAGCCCCATTTCATCTATTAGAGCAAGCGCCTCTACAGAAAACAGCCAGAAACCGAAAGCAGGCCTCACAGCCTTTTCCAGATCCTCGTTATTGTATTTCTCATCTTCGGCGCCAACCGGCCAGTTTACTTTCTTGTTCTTAAGGAAGCCGTCATCTGGGCCACGGCCGTTCCACTGATCATCTTCTTTCTGTAACCATATTTTTGCGCTCGTGCGATCAGAAATCTCATCTCCTCCTATAGTCGGGTCGAAGGCCAGAAGAAACCGATACTCGATCCTGGGTGGAGAAATATGCCATCTCTGCAGCAGTTGTAGCCAGCGTCGAAGCACGTCTCGCGAATCAACCAGGCCTGTTAGATATCTCAAGTCATGGGCTATGGGCCGTGGATCGCGATGTAAACGCTCGAAACTTGGTGGTATCGGCAAAATTGGTAGAGAGCGGTTGAATATAGTCTCGGACGTTCCTAGTCCGCTCCATACACCAAGGATCCTCCGCCCAACTCCAGGAGTCGAGATAAACCAGACCTCACGTAGTTGTGTGAGAGTCTCTACAAAAGCTGACCTGACTTCGGGATCGAGATCTGAAGACTGCAACCCGTAGAGATCGGTTGCGCTGAGACCATTTCCGTCCATTGCTAAATTGAGGAGGCCGATATGGCGGGGATCGTAGATGGTCTTCAGACGATATAGAAAATCAACCAGAGTATCTTTCGCTGGCCATTCTGCGCTGATATGAAGGAAGTCCCACTCAGGATTGAAGTGAACAGTCCCATGACCCGTCGCTCCCCGTGTAAACCTACAGGGAAGATGGACTCGATAGAAGATCAAAGCTTCCTCTCTCGACTCCCTGTTTACCAGCAGAAGCTTGCTCAATAATTGGCTCCCATCTACAATGGTGAAAAAGCGCTCGCTATTACTGGTTGGGATTTTCCCCTGCTTGGGTGGCTGTTTGCCCTCTCTGATTATTGAGGCGCAAGTGGAGGATACGCTGGCGTTGCAACGTGTACTGCCATATCTTCAAGCGGAGTTCTTTTGGTAGTAGAGGGAAGAGAGGGAAGTTCGATTCCTCATTATGATCGGCTTGACTGCAGTTGAATATTTGGAGATGAGGCTGAGATGACATGTTTAATGTGTTGATAGTTTCCGGGCCTGTTCAGCTGGTTCTTGCTCGAAAGTGGAACGTCAGTTGTAGAGGACAATGGATTGATGCGTCCGAATAGTGGTAAGAAATCGAAAAGAAGGGTCAGAGGATTTGAACAACCATCAAGTCACAATGACGACACTAACACCAGCTTTCAACTTAATCTACCTTATCTATCTTATAAGGATATTTAGATCTAGCTTTCTTCTAAATAAGATAGTTTAATTAAGCTTTAACTAGCCTAGGCTTAAACTATATCTTACGCCTTATACAGAAAATTATACCTAACTAGTCTTATAAAATCTATATAACTAGCGTAGTATTAGTAATAAAAGTAAGTCTACTAGTCTACTATATAACTATAATATTAAAATAACGCCTCGAGAATTAAAGCTACTATAGTAATAAGAGTATAGGTATAGTACAAGGTAGTAAGATCCGGGGTTCGTTACATGAAAGGGGGTAGGAGAACTTGATCTCATAGAAAGTGTTGTTCTACCAATTTGACGTCTCGAGTAACATTTACATACATTATGAGTGGTGAAATAGCTTACGCAGTAGAAACCACAAGATAACGCGAGAAGGGAAACCAGCTACAAAGGCTACGCGGCTGCGGCTGCGGCTGTTGTGAGCCTCTGTATAGCCCAAATCCATGGGTATCCTATCATTGAATATAGAAGCCACGCAACAGTAGTGTCGGAGATAGATGTCTTAGTTTCTATCATATTATACTCCTTGGACGACGAGAGGCGACGACATCACCTGCTCCAACAGGTTGTTAGGACCTTGCCCCTTCAGCATCCCGTCGTCTTCGGGCTCTCTGAATGGAGCGTCCTGCCAGAGATCGCATCGAAAATGTTTCATCGGATCCGATGACAGAAGAGAAGTTACCAAGAATGAGGTCGCCGAACTTCACTACTGATCGATATTTGAGTGGGGTTTCCTCGTATCTTGGCCATATTAGATCCTCCCCACCGTTCGGATTACCATTCGAGATGAAGTTGACGTATTTCTTTTGCATGAGTTTGGCCATTTTGGGGATTACGAATGCAGGTGGATCTTCGGTTGGATAGTACTAGAACTGGGTGAGCAAGCTGGACAATCAGATGAGCAGTAAGGATGAACGAATGGTGAAAGGCACATCCGACCCATGAATTGCCGGCTTGGCACTGAAGAGATATCTCCAGGTCAGAGTAGCAGAGTTATTTTTTATAACTGCGTTGGTCAGATAATGATTGTTGCACGAGACGGCAATGTCGTCTAAAAGATCAGAAACCGCGTTGATCTTGGTTATCTCCGATGTTTCCTTCTTTTCTGGTATCCCGTAATAATTGTCTTTCTTCATAGTGTCAAGGACTGAACTAGGTGTAGATGGATAAAGGTGCCTCATGTAGTCTCTGAGGGTCTGATCATTCCGGATCCAAGGCGGCGTGAAGAGAAGTCCATCAAGGGAGGTGTGACCAAGTGTCATCGATATGCCTTTGTGATAGACATTGCTCAACAGAAGTTGGCCTGGGAGTCGCGGTACGTATCCATAATCCACCTTAGGCCCGAATTTGAACAATCCGTATTCAGATTCATAGGTCATAATAGCATTAAGAAGCTAGATTCCATCCGTGCTCTTTGCCTAGAGATCCTCAAGGCTGCCATGGTAAGCACCCAATCGAGCTCGGAACTGGTTATAGACTGCATCTGACGACTCGGAGTCACCTTCGGGGAAGAGTGCCGGGCTTTACAGGATCGCTTGTGAAAATTTAGGTTTGAATTCTTCAACACCGGCACCGGCAACAATGTGATGTAGAATGCTTGAAGCACCAGCGCTCTGACCCATGACAGTGACAATAGGTATCATGATCAGTCAATCTGAGACAGATAGTGACAAATGGCATTCTCACCTGCTCTCATCGCCTCCAAAGAGACCAATATACTCTTGGATCCAGCTCAACGCGAGGTTCTGATCATGAAGACCGGCGTTCGGTGTGCCCCCATCACGGATAAATCTACGGCCATTTAACCAGCCAAGAGCTCCAAGTCGGTAGTTCATAGCTACCTATCCCATCCGGTTAGTGAACCCCATGCAGGAGGAAAAGGCTTTTGGCATACGTAGATGACGTCTTTTTCTGTTCTTTAGCGGCCTGGAGGAGTGGTTCAGGGCCGCCGGCTTGGCTTTTCCAACCAAATATGTAACTGTGTGCTATAAGCAGGTGTATGGACTCCTAAACAGAGAAAGGAACAGAGTACCCTCCACCATAGATCCAAGCCACGACAGGTACTTCTAGACTATAGTTAGCTACCAAAAGCGAATCTAATTCACTGTGAGACCTACTTTTAGCTCTGTTGTCCCATACTGACTTAGGAACAAATACGTCAAGCAACAAGCAATCTTCATCAGCTAGACGAATTTAGCTAACAGAGATGGTGGGGAGGGACGATTGTCACCATTTTCGTGTAAAGCGCTTCTATTGAACGCTGGATATTGGCTCGGATCAATGGGGTCAGTTCAGTTGTCTCTGAAAGAACAATACTGTGTTTCATTTAGAGCCCCGGCGTAGCAATTGAGAAATTCAAAGGCTTTTGGCACCCAGCCGAGTTGACACTGAGGGCAAACCCGTTCCTTTAAGCCTTCGTTGACATCTGTGCTCTTATTTGGAGGAGGAATTGGGGCTTTGAAACGCAACGAGTCCAGCGGCGGCTCAGCAAACGGGATGTTGCTGAACTTTAAGTAGCTGCTATCATTCTGCATATCTTCAGCAGGAGGGTTTCCCTCAAATTCTAGGGTCAAACTTACCGATAGAAAACCACGATGAACCTCGTACGGAAGGGTGACGTCATACTGGTCGAAGATAGTATGCTGAGTCTCTACCTGGTGACATGGATTCTTGTCACTTTCAATGCAACGGTTCTCATTTTGCAGGTCTTGGGGTTCTGTATCAATGTCAATAGTGATGTCGCCGTTGTTAGTATCGTGAAGATGGATGACGCCTGCTTGAGCTACCCAGCAGAATGCCGAGAAGAGTCTTAAATGTCTTCATCTTGAGATCGAAGAGAACGACAGGGTCAGAAAACAGGAGCTACAGCACTACCTTAAGAGGAGTCTGTAGATATGTATGAGGGAGGCAAGAAGTAAAATTCGATGCTGAAGAAGGCTATGTTGGCCGATTTATGTATGGATTTCACGCTCAATGACGGGCTCGGCTCCTCTTAAGTTCTCAAAGGCTCGCTGTCCCTGCCAAGCTAGGTTTAACAGAAGGTGCTCGCCATGTGATGGGACGCCGAAGCTTGATAGGCACGCATTAGGGCCATCGGAGCAACAAGCATTGGAGTCCGAAAGCAGATGCATGAGGAATCGGTTGTACTCGGCACAGTCAAGGCTCGACAGGTCTGATCGGCTTCAACGTCAAACCAAGATGGTCTGCAAATCACTTTTACCCTTACCAACCGTGGTGCCTCTGGAGAACATAACACGAACCTAAGTCGACCAAGGACGCAAACGGTCATTAATAGTCGATGCACAGAAATTGTATGGCCGAGCTTGACGCGTTTGCTTGGAGAGAGCATCAGGTGTGAGATCGTGCTAGTGGTGCGATGATTTCCGGAGGTTGCCGGTCGAGATTGAAGTCGCCTTTCGCTTGATCTTGCTGCAGCTTATATTGGGCCCGCTTTAACATGACGATGCCTTTCTGCAGAGCTGAACCAGGCTTGAGAATCACCCCGCTCGCCTAGAGGCTATGGCTGGGCTCGGCAATTTTTGGACGAAGTTAGGGCGGACAGGTGGTGATGTTGTAATTGAGTAAACCTTAGGGTCGACGGCCGAGGGTTGCCGATTCCGGATATGTATTTACATTGCGGGAGAACCTGGCCCAAACACACTTACAAGAGTTGATGTATGACAATGATAATCTGGCCGGTCTCTGAAGCATTGAATGGTGTTACCCAAAACTGAGGGATCTAGGACGTTTGAGAGCGATTCGAACGATCATCAGCGTCGACCCTTTCTTTGTCCCCAGCCCTCGGGAAGTAGTTGGTCCTTCATCTCTCCAAACTTTTCCGATTGTTTGTCTCGAACTTGATAGCCTTGGGGCGATCCGCCTTTCCTGTTGAAGAACATGAACATAGCTATGTGCTGAGTACTCTGAGGAGGTAAGAATACAAGGAGTCGAAGACTCTGTTAGCATGATCCATGCCAAGACGTTATTCTAGCATGGATGGGGCTAGCTACCCATTTCCCTACTACGCGGTGAGTAAAATATTTCAGATATATGTTTGTTACCGACTTTGATAGCTTATGATTACGCCTGAGATCTCCCACCTACCTTCGGTTTCCAGGGAGAGCAACTGTTGGCGAGATTGGGACAATTGCCATGGAATCCCTGAAGCATACATACACGACAAGCTCATCGACTCACTCCGTATGATGAGACGAACCCAGGGGTGATCTATCATAACGACTGTGAAAGACTTTGGTGGCGACCTCAATCATGCCAGTATTACCAATTCTCCCAGACAATATCAGGTATTACTTTCCTCATCACATACCAGTGTCCCATTGCACTACGTGTTTGGGACGCTTTCAATAGCTCCGTTCGCCCTTTACCAAGAACCTGGCCTTCTCTCTTCATCAGATTCTCTACATCAAATATTTCGTTTTTGGGTAAAAGATGCTGCTGGCGTGCAGGACTGCCCAAGAAGTCTGCTTCAACTGGGGTACGGAATGTAAAGTCTTCACGTGAAGTTCGACAGAACATGACCAGGTTGGTGTAGTCTTCAGTCCCCATTGGTATCGGCTCAGGCACTTCTCGGAATAGGCGGCATCTCCCAAAAACGGAGAGAGTTGTTCGAATGACTGAGATAGCCGAAGTGGAAAGCAGATCGCCTGCATAATTCTGACATCGGTCAGCACGACACACAAGGGAGTCTGGTAGTACTCCAACCCACTATGGCGATGACTCCATTCCCTGTGAGTAGATTGCTCAAGTCTGTCAGAAATTCCAAGGTGAACAATTCGATGGGTTCTGCACCTCCAGTAAAAACATCATGAATGATGTAATCATATTTCTTGCCGGTCTTGCTGCTTTGCATATCATTGACTACCTCGGTTGCGTCTCCAATGATTGATGTGTGATTATGGGGAAGGTCGAAATAAACCGTAGCAAATTCATGAACCATTGGATCGATCTCGACGGTTGTAGTGTGGATACCGTGGGCAATAAGTGCAGATGGCGCTGTTCCGACACCTAGACCGCTACGAAGCGACGATCGCTGGTGTCAGTATGTACATCTTTGAAGCGAGAGCAACGAAAAGGTGCTGACTTAGATTGCTACTGAGCGGAAAGACACTGTCTTTGAAGGAGTGGAAGGGCAACTTGAGGTCGAAACGAGCCTGGTCTTGAGCCTTTAGCCTTTCGAACCTACGGCGCACGAGCTATAGATTGTATCTAGATCGAGATCTTTCAAATGAGAGACGGAGAAAACCAGCCAAAACGTGTACTCACATCACCAAAGCGTTCTTGTCTGTTGAGTTGGTTGCTTTCTTCGATCGAGACTCAACCAACCTCACTGCTTCAAGCATAACGAAAATAGAGTAGATCGGCTCGTTGAACCTAGCAGGATGACCTTCAGGTTTGTTCCTCCATTCGCCACCAAGCAGGCTATGGTCGCAACGCATCACCCGGAAGCCATCTTTGACATTGTCCAATACGGAGACGTAACCTGTCAATGACTCCTGACGGGCTACGAGTGACCACCCAGCAGTCTGCAGAGTAGCATTCACGATGGCCGTATTGTGCGCCAATGGCACATGGGGATTGAAGAAGAGAATGTGGAATAAAGGTAGCATTCCCAAAGATGCCGTCCATCTGGAGCGTGCAAGCGACGCCCAGAGGCCCGCTATAAGGGCTTGCATCATGTATCGACTGGTAAGAATCCCAGCTGTTGACATCATAACCGACGACAGCAAAATTGTAGCAGTCCTTTCCAAACCTCGGAATACATGCACAAAAGCGTAACTCAAGACCACGATGAAGGAGTTCTTGATTGCCCAGCGAAGGGATTGGCGTTCCAGCACCGATATAGTCCTCGGATCTTGGAAAGCTATTTCCATGCAAAAAGCAACGTTACCAGTGAGTGACCCGAAGAAGATGGGGAAAGAAGTAAATACATAAGCGACTCGTGGACCCCAATAAGGTCCAAGCCTGCCACTGGATCTTGCCAGAACGGGAAGTATGAGGGTTGGGAGGTAGCCGAGCAACGAGATCGGGACTGAAAATCTCGTCCACCAGTATCCTGAGACTGTGCTCCAGAGCACTACTAACGGTACCAGGGACTTGGTGATGTCAAGTTCTGATGGGATCGAGCCGTAGATGGGACTGAGAGATAATTTGCAGACCCGATCAGACAGAGCAGCCAACAGGAGTGTCATAATGAGTCTGACAACATGGCGCCCTACTGTTTGAGGAGTCATCACTTCGTTTGGGGGAAATAGCCTGCTAGGTTTCATTGTTGTGCCATGGGTTTGACGTGGCGGTGATACCATCGGGAATAGAGTAGCTCATTCCTTGGAGAAACCAAAAGATGAATCGCTATTCTGTACCGTAAAATCAGAGTACGGTCGGTATACAGATACTCTGCGGTCTCCGAGAACCACGGAGCTAGCGCGAGTAGGTAGCTGAGCTGGCTTTGCATCTAGCAGGTCCTATTCTCGAATAAGAATGTTCCCAAACCCCATCATTCAATCTGACAGCAGTATAGCTGTAAGATTGATCTTGGAGTGCTATAGGTCTGTGTACTTTGTTTTGGAGTCATCCAAAGCTGCAAACAGAGAAAGCGCGTCAACGGACATCCTCGCGCTAGAACTAGTAGGACTTAGCTCAAGATCTAGCTCTACCGTGAAACGTGCTTGGCAAGATTTCAAGCCTCGACAACTCCCACCATGTCTGCAGTGACTATACAAGAGCGAGGGCCACTGACGACCCAATCTAACAGCGCGGTTGATTCATCTGTGCCTTTATTTCCACACCTGGCTCAGCGTGCTTCACGATCACCAAGCTCGAAAGCTCGCATCAGGGTCAAAAACCGCCGCAAGCGCTACCTGGAAACACATCCCGAGTACTTCTTGTCGCCATCTCTTGAACTCGCAGGTCTGCCTTGCACCAGATCATGGCCAATCATGTAGCTGATCCTACCAAGACCCACTGGCCTACGACCGCCTTGTCCGTCGCTTTCAGACCACGGCAGAGCGAGAAGCTGAAGGACGCAGGAAAGGATACTCGGGAGTGCTTGAAGCCGATCTCTGGCGCTCGGAAGCCAAGGTCGATGCTCTAGCGAATTCGGACTCTACTTCGATGAGATATACGCGGGACGTGTCGGGTCAGATCATTACTGAAGACAAGGACGAGGTCCCTCCAAACAAAGAAGAAGGCCTGGATAGATGGCACAGGGAGATGGAAATGATGTTCCTGCGAGGAGACGATCCTGACTTCGAGTACGTGGCTGTTGATGAGGATGAGGCATACGACAACAAGGGGATCGAAGAGCTGGAGGAAGAGGAGAAATACTTCAACGAGGAAGAGCCGACATGGCTTGGACCGGGTCAAGATCTCGAGATCATGAAAGGATCATGCGGTTTGACGGGGCAGACAGGCGTACAGGATTACTAAGGCTCTGAGGGCTTTGTACCGCAATGGACTTGTTTCAGGACTTCGCTTTAGACGGACGACCAACATGCTGGCATTCGCGATGGTACCTAGTCTACGGGCTTTGAAGATGTCCTTGTCAGGCGTTGGCATACGCTGGATCGGGTCACACGCTTTGCATGCTTGTCAAGCGCCACAACTACAATGCCGATTTGGGGAAAGTCATTATCAACTAGCTGGCTGTCCAGATGGTCCCAAACGGACGCGGTGTTCCCAATGGCGGAGTCACCATCAGTCAGAAGGTAGCCAACAGGGCGACATCTCGATGCTGCGCAGTCGCATCAGCATTCACCCCACCACACTCATGATGGTAGAGTTTGGTAGCGCTGCCACCATGGCACCAAACCGGACTGCCGGGATGCACCACCGCTGCAGGTTACCGCCAGCACTACTACATAGTATGGGATCCTGATCAGCGATTCGTGCTCGAATGCCGTCAAGCAGCCCATGGCAACGAACTGGCGTGTCAACGGCTAGGGGGCGGATCCGTTCATGGACGAGTCACAACGCAGACAGGGGGTTTACTACTTTATACTTTACCTTAGTAAGGTGATCCTCGATGGGAGCAAGGGTGACCTGCTTGGTACCGAGAAGCTACTTCAGGACTGGCTCGTAGCGCTAAGGGTGGGGCAAAGCGATAACGAATTTCGATGCATCTTGCGACAGCCTGCCGACGAGAAATCAAATGGAAAGTCTGCCACTCGACGGTGGCGATGGGAATTGTTTATAGCAGTCCAATGTCGCACTGTATTTCGTAAGATCCTACGTACTGATATCTAGAAGTATTGTGAGACATCCGTCCGACAATCTCGAGGCTTCAGTCCATCTGGAAAGTACCCCAAAGGACAATACTCTGTACGACCCCAATGGAATCAGCTCCATGGCCGCACCACCCAAAGTAGCGTCCATTATCTTTCTGCAAGAATCCTTCGGCTTCGCGGAAGATGCAGCCTAATTGGTGTTGCCAATAAGAGAAGAAGATTCTGTAGGATGTCTGAGGTTCTTACCTCGAAATCCCCGCCAACTTGCTAGCTCCTTACTAAGAAGCCACTTTTAATCTTTTAATCTTCTCCACATCCTCAGATCTCTTCACCAGGGAGCACTCACGTCTTACAATATCGTCCAACATATGTGGACGACTTCCGGTCGAGCTGATATACTTCACAATTCCACACAATTGGCACGCAAGCGACTTCTTTATCAATACCCAGCTATTCTATCGCGACTACTCGACTACTCGACTAGCACCCCCCCCAGTGAAGATCGTCCTTCCCGAGCACCCACACAATTTCCCCTCCCAAAGTCCTCACAAAGGTGCGCCTCGAAGGACACTTGGGTCGCAGGCTGCCCTCACGCCGCTTCCCACACCAATCCTCGAGAAAGCGGAAGAACCTCCTCCCGTTGAACCCACTAAAATCCTTAATCAGGTACGCAAATCCCGGTAGTTGTCGCTACTCGTCCTGTCAGCGTCCCATCAAGAAAAAGCTCAGACGCACAAAGGCGCATCCCCCAAGACGCTATCCTCCTCATCTGCACGAATCAACGCCCAACCCTTATCGACTGCTTTGCCCCATCCCTGCCTCCCATCAATCGAGAGAGCGCACGCCCAAGGATTCTTCTCCAATCTTCCCCGCCCGGTCGCAATCCCGGCTCTTGCCTATCGTCAAGCGCTCCTCTCCCTCGACTCACACAGCATTCAACAAACTCCCGTTCTTGCCAGAATACTCTTTCAGTACTACCGACCGAATTGGTTGATCCTGCCATTGGCAGCTGCACACTCTACTACACCAATCAAACCTGACTGGCACCTTCATCGCTGAATCGGTGCATCCTCAGCTGCAGCCTCGAGCCATTGACTGCGCGCAAGTCACGCAGGCCTTGCGCTCTCTCACGAATGCAATCAGATAATGCGATGATCGGACAATACGGAAGCACGCAAGGCTAATAAGCATATTACCTATCCAATTCGGCAGAAGATCCTGGCCCCTCAACCCTGCCCCCGTGCAAGACTTGCAGAGACATCAAAGTGTCAGGTCGGAAGCAGAGATCATCACGCGTCTACAACGCGCACGCATTGTCATCTTCGAGACCCACATCACGCACCAGACTCCTCACTTCCGTTCCCGACGTGAAAGAGTTGGTACCAGATATCGTGCAATGGCAACGAACGGCTACATGCACACCAACGGCCCCAACCACATGTCATACCGCATCCCGAGTTCTCAAACCATATCTCCTTCGAGCCAGAATGGCAACGACCCTTTCGACACGGATTTGGCAGTCCCCGGCCTTGCCATAGGGTCCGAGAGAAGCGCCGGCACGGAAACAAGCACAGCTTTGCTTATGCGCAAACTCCCCCGACATACCACGACCGACTCTCTACGGACCATGCTCCTCTTTGCGAAAGATTTTGATCGTGCGGATCTGGTTTCCTCATCCCCACAAGATCAAGGGTATCTGACAGCCATCGCACGCTTTCGAACATCAACCGCTGCGGAAGAAGCCCGAGCACTTTTACATGGAAAGCAGAACAATCCGAAGGAGCCGCCTCTCCATGTGGAATTCATCCGGCAATCACCGGGAGGTGGTCTTGGATCTAAAAGGAATGCCTCTGATACTGTCTTTAACAGGGCCAACTCCGGTTCCTCTACTGGTTCCTCGAGCGGACAACTCCGGCAATCGTCTCGCTTCAACAACACCTTCCAGGCTATGGATCCTATTTCGCCGCCCAAAGGAGCGCCGGGTCTCACCAACGGAGGCTCCTTTTCCTCAGCTGAAGGTCCCGACATCATGTCACCGCACCCCTACTTCTCCCCTCAGTCACCAATTGGCCAGGTGATGGGCGACCGCCAGAGGCTGTCAGGGAAGGCCATTATTGGAGAGGATGGGATTGATGACGAACCCGGAGATCTACTGAAAGACCCAGTGGCCTTCGCTAAGAGTGATATGACGGGTCAATTGTCGCGCCATCCTACGAACCCTCAATTGCCTACATCTCGTTTCGCTGGGTTGGCTTTGAGCACCAACACACCTGCTTCTCCTCCGATGTCGAGCTTTACATCTGCGAGGAGCTCGGCTCCAATACAGAGCCCTACATCAGCCATGTCACCAAGCAGCATGGGAGGTTTCGTTCCCAACGTTCCGTACCAATTGGCCAACCAGCATCACCAGAGACACAATTATCCTCCGGTCAATCCTGCCGATCAGAACCCTCCCTGCAACACGCTCTACGTCGGCAATTTGCCCATCGATACTTCAGAGGACGAACTGAAGGCTATGTTTTCCAAGCAGAGAGGATACAAGAGATTGTGTTTCAGGACCAAGCAAAATGGACCAATGTGCTTTGTGGAATTTGATGATACTTCTGCTGCAACGAAGGCTTTGAATGAGCTATATGGGCATCCGCTACATAACAGTGTCAAGGGTGGAATCCGACTGAGTTTTTCGAAAAATCCTCTTGGCGTGCGTAGTGGTCAGGCTGGTGGTATGGGCTCACCAACACCCCTTTCGCCAACCGGTCCTATGCTGGGCATGAACGGACTCGGTATTGCGCCATTCTCAACAGCCAATGGACCTCCACCTGGGCTGGCAGCTCCCCCCGGCCTGAATTCTCCGATTGGTAGCATGAACGGTATGATCAATCCGACGAGCATGGGGGGCACGTTTGCCATGAGCATGGGTATGGGGATGAATGGGATGAGGCATCCGCAAGCGAGCGGCATGACGGCGGGGTGGGGTGGGCAGGCACCCCAATACTCGTATGATATGTACGGACGTTGACCTGGTCACTTACGATATACGAAGCGACGCGGGAGCTTTGGTAGAACGCCATACGCGACACTCATTGACGACACCATTCGGCATGATTCCCTGACATATATCATACGAAACAATAATCGACGGCATCATTTGGCGAGGCGCTGTGGCGAGCATTTGGTTTTTGGGAGCAGGCGTTGAGGAGACTACATTCCTTTCAAAAGGCTCAGACAATACCTATGGAAAAGCTACGGCTGCAGGCATGTGGCACAGGCCCGATGCTTGCGCCCGGATCTGGAGGAACAAAGCATGTGGTATTTGGGCCGGATGGCTTTGATTCAGGGCATTTGTGCGATGATTCCCCCTTTGCATACATTATTCAGGGCTGTGCTGGTTGTTGTCCTTGCATGCGGCTTGGTTTCTTCTTCTCTTTGAATTTGGCGACTTTGGGCTTGCGTGTGGGAAGAGGGGATGGGAAAAGGGCATTTTTGTTCGTGCAATGATTCGACGCATCGACAGCTGGGCTACGGGGGTGCATATACATGGCGACTTGCGATCATACATGGGCGTCTCCTTCTATAGTGAATGGATGCATAGGCTATTCTACTACGTATAGACGCATGGCGCGATGCTTCTGTGATGGGAATCTGAAATTTAGACTTATTGTTCAGTGGTATATATCATTCGTGGCAAAGTTGTATTACTGAGCTAAGTTTGGAGAAAAGTATGTATCTATATTCAGATAGTGTCCCATCTTCAAATCACCCGATTCGCTTCCTTGGTCCAATGGTTCAGGATTCCACCCTTCCAATTCCTGGAAAACAATTCTAGAATTATAGGTGGAGGTCCGTGTTCGATTCACGGAGGTTGCAATACAGCCTTTCATTCACCTCATATATTTTTGATTTTTGATTTTTTATTTCTGCTAGCAATGATCTAGAGGGTTTTTGGTAGAGTCGTATCGTTTGGGTAGATGCAGATGAAGTTCCGTTCTTTGAGAGGTAGGACGAATTGAGGCTTTTTAAAAATATCCTTGGTGAATGTTATGGACTGCAATTTCCGGCTCGATGATTGGTCGTTGATGCGATTAAGAGTTAGACTTGTACTTTTATTATATTTACTAGGATTTGGTTTATAGTATCGAGACGTAATCACATGGAAACGATTTCAATTGCCGCTCCCCACCACGCGGGCAGATAATTATTTCATATCGATCCATCTCCCAATGAACTCGGGTTCGCAGCAACACAAGGGACGAGTCTTTAGAACACTCACGGAGTAAAATCAAGATTGAAGATTGTCGTATAACTCAGATCTTATTTATAAGGATAGCCACGTCCTTATACCTATTCTATCTCATAATAGCGAAGAAGCTTTCGCCTTTTAGATGGGATTAGTATTCAAGTTAGATATTCTACCTCGTACTTATATGCTTGAAGATGTTGTTAGTGGGCGCGAGCGGAATAGTATCTGGGAACTGAGAGAATTCACGACTAGCTGCTAAAGGTTGAATTGATTGGGGTCCGTAAGTTGTGGGTATCACAAGTTTTGTGGGTGGGCTTGGTGCTATGGATCTTGGTTTGGGAGGTAGATGGTCTCGGCGAGGTGCAGAGCAAGGATGAGGAGAGCAGGGATGGTGTGGGTACTGGGGATGTCTGTGATATAGATGTTTGAATGGGTAGATACATGGATGGATGGATATCAACGCTCAGATGTTACAGAGACAGGTTAAGCAATCAGGAGGCAAGGCAAGGCATGCACATGAGAGACCCGCTAATAAATAGGCGCAAATAGACTATCCTTATCAACCGTTGTCTGGTGAAGCTGTAGGAGCTGCCTCTATTAACGCTGGCATGAACAACGGGACGCAAGCCGTCGCGATCGGATACGCAGTGTGGTACAAATTGACCGTAGCCTGCGTCTTGGGTCCTTTCTTCTCCTTCCCAATCCCCATTTCGCCCACCACGTCCAGCGAGAGCCCGACGTTTGTCTCGGCCTTGACGCCTGTTGTTAAAGCTCCGGCGTCTTTGCTGCAGAGGCCCGTCGCATCTAGATAGATCGTCAAATTGAATTAGCTCGTGCTCTTCCGGTTCGAAGCGAAAGACAATAGCTAGAGTGGTGTGTGTGATCAATCGTACATACCATAAGCCGCCTCCAACGACTGCGTGAACTGTGGCAACTTGAGCTGCAGCGAAAGGTCGAATTTCTCCACATCTCGCACCTCGACGCCGAACACGAGCTTCGGCCGATCGAAGACCTCGAAGACGACGGACCCGGACGCGTGGCGGATGTCTGCCATCGGCTTGATCGACTCCTCCCCGCCCCATCCCGTCGCGCGGCTGGCGTTGAGGTCGCAGGCGTCGAGCGTGGCCCGGGCATGGTTGGGAACGGAGAATGCGACGCCGAAGGTGACAGTAGCGGATCCTTTGAAGGTGATGCCGCATCCGACCTCGTTATGCACGGTAGCGCCCACGTTCAACCACGTGCCGACGCTGATGCCCGCGTCCGGAACGGCCATCTGCCACGTCTCCTTCTTCCATTTGTTCAAGAGGTCCGGCTTGTCCGACAGCGCGAGCGTGGCTTCGAGCTCGAAGGTGGCGGTGACGTCGTGTGGGAGCACGGTCATGGCGAAGTCGGTCATGGCGTAGTCTTTGACGGCGAGCGTGCCGGTGACGGCGAAGGAGCCGGTTGTGTAGCAGGAGATGCAGTCGAGGGTGAAGCGGTCGACGGAGTGGGCGCCCACGGTGACTTTGACTCTGTCGTGGAAGAGGCGGGTTCGTAAGCCCTTTTTGCCGATGGAGAAGGGGATGGAGGAGGCGCCGGAGGGGGTGCAGGTGCCGTCTAGACAGTTGATGAGGTCTCGCGTTTTTGTGCGCCGTGTGTGTTCTGGAAGGGTGGGCATGAGGTGTCCGAAGTCGAGGTTGTAGGTGCCTGCGACGTCGGACCATGGGAGGGGCTGAGCCGTCATGTGCGTGGTGAGGGTGGCGCTGTCTTCCGATATACTTGAGACACTGGAAACCTTTGTCAGCTTTTGCATGCAGACGAACGCTGACCAAGACAGGAACGAACAGGTAAGGCCGCCTATCACCATCAACCCCACAACCAACATGATTCCCAACCAGCAAAAAGTGCTCCTCCACATCATCATTGACATAACCCCACTCCCCCACCGCAAACCTCCACGCCTCCTCCGATCGAAACGTCACCGACACGACCCCCTCCTCCGCCTTGCATTCCACAGCCGCCGCACGCCCCTCGAAGCGTTCCATCGTGATCATCGGCACGCCGTTCGGGGCGTATATTGTCAGGTTGGCGAGGTGGTGCTGCCCCGTTGTGCTGGAGACGCCGTGGTATAAGAGCTGGGAGCGGTCTTGCAGTGCGAAGTCGGCGACGTCGACGGAGGAGGAGGGGTCCCGTGTAGTGTGTTGGTGTAGGCCGAGGGCGGCTTCGTAGTTGAGGATGGGGAGGGGATGGAGGTGGAGGGCGGAGGTGGAGGCGAGGAGTAAGGTGGTTGCGGAGAAGATTTTGGGGAGGAGGTGGGAGGGCATCTTTAGGGGGGAGGGCGATGGAGTGAAGATCGAAAGGGGACGGTGATTGTGGAAAGGAGTAGGTTGGTAAAGGCAGACTGTGGGTTTTGAAGACTATATCTTTTCTTTGATTGATGTTGATCTTGATCGAAGTCTTGATCGAAAGAATATAAATAGGCAGAAAGAAGTATCGCTTGCTTGTGTATGAGGTCTTCAAGGATATAAAGATATGATTTCGCTGTGACAAGATGAAGATCCAACAGAGGGGTCCCAGCTCTTATATATACACAGTGCCAAGTATGGGCTTTCCACCCACCAAGCATCAGAAGAAGAAATGGAGATTCTTACAATGTCTCCACAACGCCAATCTTTCTAGCCGGCATCAAACCGTGAAGCGTATCAAGTATGGAAATATGGACTTGACCAATAGCGAGAAGGGAGATGGACACGACTGCCACGAGGCATATGATAATTAATGGATATATTTCACCCTGACGGATAAAGAGAGGTTGAGGAGGTTTTGGGGGAGGTGTGGAGATTATGGATTAGCCAATGGTGATGGGGGAGGTGGACATGCCTGCCGTGTGTTTTCCGGGTTTTATTTATATATTTTCAGGAAACTGTAGATTGAATTAGCCTATCAAGCCAACGGTGAGACGGTTCCGGTTTTGCTGTGGTGGTGGGCGGAGGTGGAAAAGCGGTACCGTCGGATGTTGGATATAGAGTTTTGATATGGTGGGGTGGTCGTTTTCTTATTCCTCTATATGCTAGTTGAGTGAGCGCCAGCGGTAACACTGTTCTCGTCGTCTGCTATTGCGAGTGCAGGTTGAGGAATGGTGGATGCCGGTCGCAGGTTGTTGAGGGTGGTGTGTTGTATTTGGTGTCGGTTCTTGCTTTGGTGGTCAGGAGGGTGTGGCGTTCGAATTAAGCCTTTTGGGTGGAGTCGGGTGGCCCGGAACGATCCTGGGCGGAAGGTAGATGGCGGACTGGAGCGGAGAGGTTGGGGAAGGGCAAGGGGATAGGGCGGGTTTGGTGGATTAGGTGGATGAGGTGGACGGTTGTTTGGGAATTAGGAAAGGATGTTGAGTTCGCGATATCTGGACTTTGAGTCTCTCGTCTGGGTTGTTCTCGGCTGAAGTGGTGTGACTTGTCAATTGTAAAGTAGGTGCACCCGCGAGCTTTTTATGGGGCGTTGCTTCATGTTTAGGTTTCGTCGCTCACTTAATGAATCAGTCCTATGGACTTACTGGAACGGTTCTCGAGATTTTGGAAATCGGGCAATTGAGATCAGCTTTGAGAATGTAATTGACTTACCTGGGAGGATGAAAGCACATAACTTTGGCGTTTATATTGTCGGCCTTAGCGGTGTTGCCGTCGCCACTTACAGCTGGGGCAATTTTGAAGAGATCGCTTTAGAAGATGATGCCTACCTTCGCAGACGATTTTTCGTGGCCAGTACCATAGATAACGAGAGCAGATGAGGAGCAAGTATCGTGACGGTGGAGTTGTATTGACGGGTCGCGCTCACGAACCCTAGAGATGACCAAAACTTCATGCTGCACGTTAGAAACGTCGATTTGTGCAGCAGTGTAGCTTATATTAATTCTGGCCAAATTTGTTACTATTCTTGCATAATGGTACCATCCCGAGTCGCCTCAGTCGTCACAGTATCTCCACTGATTGCATTCGATTTCTACTAGAGAATCGACAGTTGGTTGTGATTCAGGACTGGACATTGGTGCTCTAAGGATTTGCAGCGAGGTATATGTGGGAACTCTAGATGGTGAGACCGAGTGACGTGAGTTCTGATGATATAGCCACTCTTGAAACCCTCATCACAAGATGTTCTCTGGATGCTATATTGAAATGCTTGAGCAAAAGTCAAGCCTGACATGGTCCCTTGGGGTTTCGCTAATGGGATTGACCAGGTTTAGACCAGAGTAGGTCTCGTTTTGGCCGGCGCTTGGACGTACGAGTGCTTCCATGAAGTCATCAAGGTAGCAGTAGGGGTCTTGCAAGTCTGCAAGGTCAGAGACGTACTCTTTGCGCCTTGACGGGTTGAAGACTTGATCTTTGATTTTACGCAACCTACAAGCACTTCGGCGCATTCGGTAAGAGTGTTCCTTATCTTACTCTCAGTCGTTGTCTTATTTCAGGTATATTCTTGTTGGATATCAAGTCGTCAACGTGAAAACGGTGATCTGGAAGTGCACGAGTTTGACTACTGAGTTTGTAGGCTCAATGGTCGCGGGTGTGGAGATGAAAGAATATGAACTGCTCGGCGCCACGGTATGGACTGGAAGATGTCTACCCCTATTGTGAAGGTCTGCATTTGAAATAGGATGGCACTACCACACTTAGCACAGTCGCTGTAGTTCGCACCGAATGGACGTGATGAGGCGAGGAAGCTGCTCTCAACTAGCACAGTTCGATTTGGCGATACTTTGCGAATTGTGGGTTGAATTGTACATCTTTTTACACAGTCATGCTGGAGCCAATGGGTATATCTTGCCCTGACCGCTCGTGTGAACGAAATCTGCCGACAGCTCAACATTTGGATGTTGTTCCCGTTGAGGGATAACATAGTATGATCTGTAAATCCCACAAGCTTCTTCTTCGTCAGAGAGAGATCTGTGAATGAGTTCTTTGAGGGACCCGTCCTAGATGGAAGGGTCCTTGTCAAGACACCCAGTGAGAAGCTTCTGATATCTGCATTGCTATATGCAGGACGTGATACAGTAAGGAAAAGGCATATTCTACTGCTATCAAGGTCAAGTACCAAGGATTGCTATAGCGTCCGAGAGTTAATGTCTCATCAACGACCTGCTTATCATAAGTATTTCCAGCACCCGCGTGCCAACGGATCGTAGGTATCTTTTCATATTATCAGGAACGCTGTGCTCAAGATTGGCTTCGGTCTATGGAGATCCTAGCAACATGAGTTTTGCTAAGGTGGTACATTTCCATCTCATATTCCTATCAACTAACAGACTAGGGGATGGATTAGATACTAGGATGTAAAGACAGTACACCGTCATATCCTAACATTGGCGTAGACGCCTAGACTCACCAGACGTGGTCAAATGTCTGAGCCTCGTGCTCCGAGGAATACGAGGAGCTCAGCACCGAGACGGGAGGTTCCATGGTGTGTCTCTCACTCTTTGTAAGCGGAGGTATACTCATGAATTTGAAGGAAATGGGAGCCAAGATATGCAGATTCAATCCATATCTGACGCCGGGATTCAAGGATGCATAGCGTAGTCAAACCATAGACTATCCTCAACATTAACGAGAGGGTAGCAATAGCAGGTTTGGCTCTGAGGCAGCTCGGTGGCACCGCTCAAGAGCTCTTGGAGGTTTCATCTCAACTTGAACCACGTCCTGCGCTGTCGATCCCCCACTATCGTATATCAGCAAATATCCCGCTGATCTCTGGTCAAACAGCTCAGACCTGCTGTTCTCGAAATGGGAAAACCTGTTGCTTGGAGAGGTAGGCGATCTCGAGTGATACGAACATCTATATAATCTTCCATTCGAAACGGTACCGGAACTGGATCGACAGGCTCTGTCGTTCATGGTATTGTATTGACGAAGATGATCGCTATGTCCGAGCCTGAGGAGCTAGATCATCAAGTAGCTCATCCTAGTATTCGTACTGTAGTTTCCAGAAGCATCGAGGTCAGTACCTTGGCGGCCATGCGATGAGACCAATAATTAACGGCCTTGCACGACAAATATTGCACTCGATCTCATCTCTATTCAAGCTGTTGGATGAGTCTCATAGATAATCTGATCTTGTTCTCCGTACTCCGTACTTCAATGTGACGATGAGTAGACTACGAAATCCACGACTACGAAATGTCCCATAACCGCAGAAATTACCGAATGAGGGTTGGTGTCGACGACTTCTGTCACCCAGCCTTGAACCAATGGGAAGTCATTCCGCTCCAGATTAATAGAATAGGAACGGGACAAGCCGTTGAGGGTGAGCTAGGACCGTTCGCTTGTCTCCACAGATACAATCCCCTGGCGTGCGAGAGACTAAGACACTCGGTGCGGATAGCATACTCGATACATATATCGCTCGCAAGGATCGTCCATGCCCAAATGTGTCCTACCTCCGCGAGCACGTCAACCCTTGTCTCACCTGCAAACCGACGAGCGCGCTGCCGACCCACAAGTACCTTACTAACAGCTACTGCCGCGATCTCCATATCAGCCAACATGATTAACTCCGCTGGTAAATCCGGCTCTTGTCAATAAGACCGCGGCTGATATTTCATCTTGTTGTCTTTTTGATAGGAGTAGACAGGTTTTATAGTAAGATTATTTAACGTTTATTTAATAATTTACACGGGTCTAGCCGTACGCTAACCCTAATCTAGATTTACCTAAATATAAACTATCGCTACTTAGCCCTACCTATCTAGGATTTACCCGTAAAATCCCTTTTAGTAATTATCTATTTATCTATATTATTAATAATAATATATTATAGATATTAATTCTAATAAAGAATATTTTTATATAACTATTTTAATCCTCCTTATCCTTAGTTTATATTATATTAGCTAAGTCCTACGTTATACTTATATCCTACTAGTTAAGTATTAGAATAAGGAGTAGAGTCTTAATAATTTCCTACCTAAGTAAATAAGGTAGATATTTAGATTTATTAAAGATAAGATATATTAATTACTTACTTATTTTAACCTTAAAAGTATTAATTAATAATATAATTATTAGCCTAACTTAAAGCTTACTTTATATCTTATTATAGTAAAATTCTTATACCTATATCCTTTATATAAGTTATTAATAATATTTAATTAGTCTCCCTCCTTTATTCCTATTATAATTAATAATATCCTTAAGTACTTATATAATTATTATAATTCTATCTTATACTAGTATCTTATTCTTAAATATAATAGAATCTAGAGGTATATAAGGGTAATTAAATATATAAGTAAAATATATAAGAGGTTTATAATTTAAAGGTTATTTAATAATAGTATTAGGATATCTTAATATATCTAGCTAAGTAGTACGATATAGCTTACTAGTAATATCCTAGCGGTATTAGTTTAGCTTCTTATTATCCTAATAGATATCCTTTTATCTAGATATCTAAGAGGCTAGGTAGCTTCTTTAAGGGGTATTTAAATAGTCCTCCCTCTACCCCCTTAGAAGGTAGAGATTAGTTCTTTTATGATTATAAAGTTACTAGAGTATTAAGTCTATCTTTATAATACTACCTACTTACTAGTAGTTTATACTATCTATTCTAGCCCTTAGGAACTAGCCTTTTAATCTAGTTCCTAATAGTTCTAATCTCTCTACCTTTAAAGGGGGATAGTCTAGATTATAATAGTATAATAATATAAAGATATCTAATATTAAGTAAGATAAAAATATATTAGAAGTCTATTATAATAAAATTAAGATAATATTAGAGTCTAATATAAGAGATATTAAAGTAATAAATAATATACTTAGTAATAGAATTTCTAATAAAACCCTTACTAGTACTATTATACTTAATAAACTTATTACTACTATTAAAGTTAAAGAAGAGTAGTTAATAAAGGAAAGAAAGCTTTAAAGTATCTAAGAAAGAGTAGCTTAATTATAAGTAGAAGTAGAAGTAGTTATATTAGATCTATATTAAATTACTAGTAGATTATTAGGTAAAATATAATAAGAGTTAGGACTAGGCCTAATAAAAAATTAATATCCTCTAAATTAAAGTACTAATATATAAGGTATATTAGACCCTAGGGTAGGCTCTATCCTTAATAATTTTACTCTAAGTTAGTTTATTAGAGGCTAGTTAAAAGAACCTAGTAGTTAATACCCTAGGAGCTACTTAAAGCCTAAGGACTTACCCTTTTATAAGGGGAAGAATATATATAAATATAAAAAATAGTATTATATTATAAATATTATATTTTAATTAATACCTAATAAATTCTTAATTAAGTTTATAAAGGTTACTTAGGTTATATAATTCTTAGAAGATAAACCTATTAAGTTATAAGATTATTATAAAAAGTTATTATTAGGGAGAGTAGTTACCTAAGAGTACTTTACTTAATACTTATTAAACCTTATTAAGGACCTAGTAAACTACTAGCTTTATAATATATAGTTATACTTAAATATATAATAGAACCCTAACTAGTTAGTATAAAGCTTTAATATATATTTAAGTAGAATTAAATTATAAATCCCTCCTTTTTTAATGGAATATTAGTAGATTAACTTCTTTATAAAATTACGCCTAGACCTTTAAAAGGCCCTTATAAATTATTAAGACCTCCTTATAATTAAAGAAAGTCTAATTACCCTTACTACTTAATTAGATAATAATTAGTAGTATTATATTAAAATAATAGTAGGTTATAGTTATATTACTAAAAAAGGGGATTATTCTAATAGGTAGAATAAAGGTTAGAAGAGGGAAGGAAGTTAAGATAAAAGTATTAACCCTTTTATAAAAGTAGGAAGTATTTAACCTACTAGTAGTTATAATAAGTTACTAGATATTAAGGAAGGGTTAATATATTTTAATTATAAAAAGAAGGGGTATTATAATAAAGACTATTATAGGCCTAAGATACCTAGGAACTTAAATATAATACCTATTAATACTATTAGAAAAGGGACTACTAAATTAAAAAAGGGAAGCGCGCCTCTATTTAGATAATACTAAGGCGCTTACTTATTAAAAGGGGTTTATTATTAATTTATAATATTAATTTTATAGTTCTATTAATATATAAGGTATATAAGATTATATAGACTTCTTAATAGATATAAGAGTAGAGATTAATATTATCTCCTAAAGCTTTACTAAGTAATATAACTTAAAACCCCTAGAGGGCTATTAGCTATTAAGTCCTAAATAGATAAATAGTTAGTTAGTCTATTATTATAATATATACTAGGTAGAGTACTATCTTATTAATAGCTAGGGGTAGCTAAGTTAATATACTAGTATATTCTATATAATTAAAAAGAAGGGGTTACTAATTATTCTTAATATACCTACCTTATTAGAAGCTAGGGTATAAGTAGATTTAAGGAGTTAAAAATAGTAATTTCTACTAGACTCTACTAGTATATCTATCTTAGAATTATAAGTATTTATAGATACCCTTAAAGGTAAATTAGTAATTTATACTATTATTTATACTAGGTTATCCTAGGCGGAAACCTAGAGCTCTAATAATAAAGTACTAGAGCTATCTAAAAGTCTTTATAACTTTTTAAATATCTTTTTAAATAAGGAGGTAGGATAACTACACTCTTTTAGGCCTAGGGACTATACTATTAATATAAATAGTTATAAGCCTTCTTATAAGCCTATTTATAATTTATTATAAAGGGAGTTAGAAACTCTATATATCTACTTAGATAATATTAAGTTAAAGGGTTAAATATAAGAGTCTACTAGCCCTACTAAAGCTCCTATTTTATTTATATTAAAGAAGGATAGTAGCTTATATTTATATATTAACTATTATAAGTTAAATAAGGTAATAGTAAAGGATTATTATCCTCTCCCTCTAATTAGTAAAATACTTAATTACTTATAAGGTATAAAGATATTTACTAAGTTAGACCTTAAGGATACCTATTATAAGATTTATATTTATAAGGGTAATAAATAGAAGATAGTATTTTATACGTAGTATAGCTACTTTAAATATATAGTTATACTATTTAGGTTAGTAAATACTCTAGTTATATTCTAAGCCTATATTAATAGAGCTTTAACGGGCCTAGTAGATATTACTTATATAGTATACCTTAATAATATTTTAATTTATTTAAAAGATATCTTAAATTATAAGTAATATATCTACTAGGTACTTAAGTAATTATAGAAGTTTTAAATCTATATAAATTTAAAGAAATATAAATTCTATATTAATTTAATAGAATTCCTTAGGTTTATTATAAATACTAATAGTATATTAATAGATAGTTATAAGGTATCTATTATCTAAGACTAGCTAGTATTAATTATATATTAGGAAGTCTAAGTATTCTTAGGATTTATAAACTTCTACTAGTATTTTATATACTACTATTTATAAATAGTATCCCCTTTAACTAGCCTTTTAAAAGGTAGTAATAATAGGAAAAAGTTAAGACTATTTATATAAGGTACTAATAAGGAGAAGGTATTTTATAATTTATATTATACCTTTATAATTATACCTATCTTAATATATTTTAATCCTAATAAGAAAATTTAGATTAAAATAGATATATCTAATTTTATTATAACTACTATCTTATCTTAATAAGATAATAATAGGGCTTAGTATTTAATAGCTTTTTAGTCTTATAAATTAATACCTACTAAGACTAGGTATAAGATATATAATTAAGAGCTATTAGTAATTATTAAAGCCTTTAAGTAATAGTAATATTATATAGAAGGTAATTATTATACTATAAAAGTACTTATAAATAATAATAGTCTTAGAGGATTTATATAAGTAAAGTAGTTAAATAGTTATTAAGCTTAATAGACTATTTATTTAGCTATATATAACTTTAATATTAAATATTAACTTAATAAGAAGAATCTTATAAATACTCTATTATATAAACCTAATTATAATAATATTAAGATATTATTTAACTGGCTCCTACCTACCTTATAAAATAAGCTAGTAAATTTAGGAAGTATTATCTTTAGTTAAAAGTAGCTAGAAGAAATAACTAAGTATATAAACTTATCTAGCTTAAGAGGGCTTAAGAAACCCTTAATTAAGCTTAAAAACTTAAATAAAAGGGGTATAAAACTACCTTCCTAGTATTAAAGTAATATAATAGCATAACTACTTAATCCTATTACTAGGGTTATTAGTTATAAATAATATATTCTATAAATACTAGTAAGAGTAGTTATTAGACTTAAAATAGCTTATAAAGTTAGATTAGAATCCCTAAAAAAAACCTATCCTCTTATTATAAAGTAATAATCTATTTATTACTAAATAGAAAGATAAGGTAAAGTATATAACTTCTAAGTAAAATACTATTAAATAGCCTTAGAAGGTTAATTTAAAAGAGTACTTTATATACTAGATAATTTAATATTATATATAGAAATTATTATAAAGTATTATAATAATACTTTAATAAGTTATTTTAAGTTATAAAAAACCTTAGAATTACTTTAATATAAGTATTATTAAAGTAGAATATTAGTAGATATTAAGTTATATATCTAAACTTATAAAATATATTAAAGGGTAAAGGCTCCTAGATATAAACCTTATAATAATATAATATCCTTATTATAACTTAAAGGGCTTTAGGAAGAACTTTTTATAAATTTTATTATAGGCTTACTACCTAGTAAATATAGAAATTCTATCTATAATTTTATTCTTATAATAGTTAATAGGTATATAAAGATAGTTTAATACCTTTTAACTAAGAGTATTTATACTACTATTAAATTAGCTAAGATCTTATTTAAGAATATAGTATTATAGTATAATTTATTAATAGGTATTATATTAAATTAGGAATCCTTATTTATAAGTACTTATTAGTTAGAAGTCTACTATTATATAAAGATAAAGAGATAACTAAGTACTACCTTCTATTTATAAATAGATAAGTAGATTAAATACTAGAACTAAATATTAGAATATTACCTTAAAGTATTTTTAAATAAAGAATAAGATAATTAGGCTATATTACTCTTAATAGCTAAATTCGCGTATTATAATAGTATTTATATTATACTAGGTTATTTACTATTTTATATAATATATAGATATAATTTATATATAAAAGATAAAGTTAGGGATAACTTTCTAGAAGGAGGAGTACTTATAATTAAAGACTATATAGAAAACCTTTTAAAAGTAAGAGTTATATTAATAGATTAATAGTAGACTACTTAAGTATAAGTTATAAAGTTTTAAATAAACTTTATATCTTATAATCTTATATAATAGGAGAACTAGTAATATTAATTATAAAAAACTTAAAGTAGAAAAGACTAAATTAAAAGCTATTATATAAGTATACTAGTCCCTTTAAGGTAGTAGATATAATTAGATACTAGGTATACTACTTAAATCTCCTAATAATATAAATAATTTATCTTATATTTTATATTTCTTTATTATAACTATATTAAAGCTATTTTAATAAAGGTAGATAATTATTTATACCTCCTCTAAAACTTATTAATAGTAAAGAATATTATAAGGTAGAATAAATTTTAGATAAAATAAGAAGTAAAGGTATTTAATACTACTTAATTAAGTAGTTTAATTATAAAATAAAATATAATTAATAGATATTTATTAAAGATATAAATATAAAAGACTTATAAAGGGAATATAATAATATATATATAATAAAGAGGTATTATAAATAAAATACTTATACCTAATTATTATAATAAATTATTTAAGTATAAAGTTAAGTTATATAAGGTAAGTTATAAGTTATATTTATATAATAGAGATTTTAGTATAAAAAAAATATAAAAAAAGAATTAATTAAGGGGAAAGTCCTTATAATTTAAAAAAAGAATTTTTTCTTAAAGATATAATATTAATATCTTATAAGGGGAGTATATTATAATAGGTTATAACCTAAGAAAGATAAGCTACTAGATAAGATAGTATCCCTATTAAGGGGGAGTAAAGTAAGTATAAGAAAAGGTATAATAAAGAGAGTATAAAGAGTATAAGGGGTATAAGGGAGGTAAGTAATATAATAAGGGTAAGTAGAAGGGGTAGTATTAATAGTACTATAATTATAAAAAGGGCGGCTAGAGTTAATAAGAGTAGGGGTAGGTAATATAATAATAATAAAAGTAGGAGCCTCCTCCTCTTTTATATCCCCCTCTATCTCCTCTATCTCCTCCTCCTTATTATTATTATTATTATCCTCCTTCTAAGGTATAATTAATTTATATAAAGATAGTATAATACTTTAATAATATACTTACCTCCTCTAAATCCTTATTAATCTCTATTATAATAAGGGTAGTTAACCCCTCTTATAAAAGTATTAATATATATTATAAAAAGTATATAATAAAAGGACTTACCTACTATCTTATTATATCTAAGATACCCTTAAAGATAATAGTTATATAACTACCTACCTCTACCTTAAAGTATAATAATTCCTTAGAGGTTTATAACTTATATAAGAGTATTTTACCGCGCTCCCTTAAGTAAATTACTACTTCTACCTTAAAGGTAAAGGTAGTAATATATATTATAAAAGTAATATAATAAAGAGACTTTTTATATTAACATATAATAATAGGGCTATAGATAAAGAGGCTAAATATATAAGTATAAAAGGTAAAGGGTATTTATAACTTATTAATATATTATACGCGAATTATATTAAAATCCTATTATTATAAATTAATTTATACTTTTTATAAAGGTAGTAGTACCTTTAATAGGCCCTATTTATCTTATAATTATATAATAACCTAGGATTTAAACCTAGGTACTTAGCGTACTAAAGATAATAGGGCCTAGAGAGGGCTACTACCCTAATAATATAATAGGGTAAATGTTATAATTACAAATTATAGGGGTTATATAGTAATATGAAATCAGTCCATTTTTATAGTAAGACTAATTCTTAAGAAATCTAAGAATTATTCTACGGGGGATCTAATAAACCCCCTGAAGAGACTAGTAAGCCTTATACGTCATTTCCCCTTATAGGTTAATATAAGAGCGTGACGTATATTAAGCGCATATAAAGTATAACCTATTTAATAGGTTATAATAATTACCTCCTCTCTTAAAAAAACTCGTCCTTAAGTTTAATATAAATAGCCTATTTAATTAAGTTTAATAAAAACCTTTAAACGTAGTACGGAATATAAGGAAAAGAACTTAATAAAGTAAGATTATAACTTATATAATAGTTATAATATATAATATTTATAACTCTATATTATAATATAACTATTTATTACGCGTAGATATTATAATCTAAAGTATACGCGTTATATATAATAACTTTCTATATATAATAATAATAGCTATACTAATATAGTCTTAGCGCCTTAGTATTATTATTATAATACCTAAAGTTTTCCTTAATACTTTATCTTTTATAACTATTAATAGTATCTTTCTAGGTACTTAGCGCCCTCTCTTTTTATATATATATAATACGTATAATATATATAATAATAGCTAATTATATAATATAGTATTTAATATCTTAATATCTTAGGTATTATTTATAAGTTAGTTTACTAGCTCTTCGCGTAAATATAGTTAATATAATATAGCTTAATTTAATATAAAATATATATAGTACGCCTAGCTTCTATAATAAAAGTAGAAGTAGATCCTAACGCCTAGTTAGGTAATCTAATTATTAAGGATCCTATAAAAACTCCTACTATAAATCCTATAAAGATTCCTATTAAATATCCTATTAAGGAGCCTACTCCTCCTACGCGTAACCTTATCCTTAAGCCCGCTTCTTACTCTAGTTCTACTACGAGTATTAATAATCCTTTTAGCCTAGATAATAATCCTATTATACCTACTTATTATTCCTCTTTTATAGAGGTAAGTACTTAGTTATAATGTAGCTACGTAGCTAATATAAAGTAGTATATTATTCTTATACCTACCTCCCTAGCTACGCGTTCTTATAGAGTTCCCCGTCTAAAATAAAATATATATAAGAGGTATATTTATTATATTAATAAAGGACTTATAGAGTATAAGTATTTATAATTATATTATACTTAGCGCGTATACTAATAATATAAGTAACGCTATATTTATAATTATTAATAGGAAGAAGATAATACTAAAGTAGTATAAACATTATATAAAAGTCTATTACCCCTATAAACTAGTAGGTTTTCCCTATCTTCTTAGGTTATTTTTATAATTATAGCGTATACTAATTACTTAACTTCTAGATTCCTAATAATGTAATCCTAGTTTATAATAAGGTAATTAAGCTTTATTAATTAATTAATAATATTAACTATTTAGATACTCTAGAGGATAAATTAAAGCTTTAAGTAATAGGCGTTACCCTTATAAATACTATAATTATAGTCCGCTCTAAGCTAGCTTTTTATAGCTATATTACGGGATATCTTAGTAATAAAAAGAAATTAATAAGTATATTAGAAGTATAGACTACTATTCTTTAAATAATAGAATATATTACTAAAACCCTTACGGGTATTTATAATATTAAGTAAGCTAAGGTATACTTCCCTATACTTTTATTACGTTTATTAATTATTATAACTATTACTTATATATCCTTAGGTAGGCCTTAAGCCCTTAGCCTCCGGCCTAGAGGATAAGATAGATATAGATAATAAGGAGTAGGTACCTAGTATACTAATATTATATTACCTACGTTTATATAAGTAGCTAAGTAAGCTTTAACTACTTAGTACTAGATTCCCTTCTCTTAATTTAATTAGATAGTTTTTTATTTCTTTCCTAAGTTATCCCTATATACTAGCGCCCCTAGGGCGTTTTATCTACTCTTAGTAAGTAAGATAAAAGAGATTAATACTCTTTATACTTACTTTTAGGTAACTAATTAAATATCCTTTTTTACCTTTACTAATTCTATCTTAATATTTATAACTCCTACTTTTAATAATAGTACTTTTACTTCTTATTAAAGTCTTCGCGTATTTCCTATATATCTTCTAGATTTTCTTCTAGAACCTATTAATTATATTAGGGAGGATATCCCTTCTACTTAATAAGATACTAGAGTTTACCCTTCTTTATCTTCTTATCTAAAATCTCTTCTAACTCCTACTACTTATTATTATTAATAAGTTCTAGAGGTAGTAGCTTAGGTATAAAGGTATTACCTTACCTGCGCGTATATAACTCTAAGAGAGAAATATAAAAAATAGGGTAGATTATATATATTAATAGTAATACTAGGTAATACGCCTACTTATTAATAGGTCTAAGGATATAAAACGGGCTAATAAGCTTATAGGATAGCTTCCTACTTAGTTACTTTTACTTTAAGTTCTTTATATTTAATATAACTAAGTCTCCTTAATTAAAAGATATTAGCTTATACTTCCTATTATAAAACTTCGCCTATATTTCTAATATATCTTATTATTAACTTAATAGGTCTTTATATAATTTATAAAGTTTTTAGATATATTATCTTATATCTAGTACCTCCTCTTAGTAAGTTCTATCCCTAGAATATATAAGAATCTTAGGCTAATAGTTATAATAAAGCTTAAATAGATTATAGCCTATTATTATATTCTTTATACTATAATATATAAATTTAGCTAGGGGTAATAACCCTACTTAATTATCTTATCTATTATAATAAGTTCTTAAATAATATTCTAATATCTAATTCTAATATTCTATTTAGCTATTAATCTATAGATAGAAGGCTATACTTAGCCTATAATTTAACTTTAAATAGTAGTATAAGTTAGATTAATAAGCGCTTATAAATAGACTCCCTTAGTCTAATATAATATTATTAGGTATATTATACTTTAGGAAGACTTCCTTAAATAAGATATTTATAAGACTAGTTACCTTATAATCCTTTTATATAAGAAGGTAGTAAAGTATCTTTATATACCTATTAATAATTATAAGGGTAGTATTATAAATACCTCTACGCTATTTATATAGGGGAAGATTTATAATAAAATCTATTATAATTAACCTTTATAACCTAGTCGGCTTAGGAAGCGCAGTTAAGTCGCTATATAATTAATATTATTTCACCTTAACTCTTTAATAAATATTATAAGAATTAACGTATTCTTTAATATCTACCTTTATACCTATCTAGGTATACTTTTAGTAAAGGAGACTAAGCGTCTTATTAAGCTTAAAATACCCTACTAAGGGGTTATTATAATAGCGCTTTAATAGCTCTTTATAAACTAATAAGTCTTTAGGAATATATAATTTCTTATTATACCTAAGTAAACCTTAACTATTAAATATCTATTAACCGGCTCTCTTAACTTATCTATCTATTATTTTACCTATATATCGCTAGCTAATAAAAATATCTTCTTACTAAAGTACTTTAATTAATTTAATTATAGACTTTAAAGTTATAGTATATACTATTTTATTCTCTACTATTATACTAGCTAGAAAATATAGAATAAGTTATTTATAACTAATAGTTCTAGTAATAGGGTTAAGCTATTTCTTAGCTATATTATAAGTATATTAAGGTAGCGTCTTACTTATACTCCCTATATTACTAGGTTAAGGGTCCCTACGCCTTAATAGATATACTCTATCTAAAACTATTATTTTAACAGCTATATTAATAATTCCTAGTACTAGTATTTATAATTACCTTACGTATATATTATATATTATAATAAGTTCGCCTTTATTACTAGAGGGTTATAAGCCCTATCCTAGTATAGGAAATATATAAGCCTTAGTTATAGTACGGAAAATAGGGTTTAATAAACCTGCTACTATTAATAGCTTTTATTATAATATAAGGATAAGTTTATTTATTACCTTACCCTTGCTTTTATAATTAGGGCGCCTTGACGGCGTATTAGCTAGGTTAGTCTTACCTAGTCTATACTTAATAATAAAGTTATAGGTTAAGAGTCTTATTACCTATCTTACCTATTAACTATTTAAGGCCTTTATATTTATAAAACCCCTTAGGTTATTATAATTAGTAAGTACTTTAACTAGATAGAAACTACCTTCTAAGTAGTATCTCTATTACTTAAAGACTATAACTATTATAAGTAACTCCTTATTATAAGTTTTATAGTGTTCTTTAACTAAGTTTATTTTCTTACTCTAAAAGGCTATAAGATACTACTAACCTAATTCCTAGAGTTATAATAGAATACTAGCTAATCTAAAATCTAAGATATTAATCTTAACTCGCGTAGGTAATATAAGACTAAAATATCTTAATATTAGTATATTAAGAAATATTTAATAGAGTATATTAAATATATACTCCACTCTATTAGGCTAATTAAAAGGACCTATCTTAACGCCTTTTATACTACCCTTTAATAACCCTATTAAGGGTAATATAATTTATAAATACTAATAAATAAAATAATAATAAAAATTTATAAATCTAAGAAAAATCTATACTTTATAAAAGCTCTTTAGCCTAGGTTATAACTAGATAGTATTTACCCTACGCTAATCTATTATAACGCCTTTAATTAAGATAATAAATCCTAAGAACTCTACTTTAATTATAAAGAACTAATATTTCTTTAGGTTAGTAAATAATTTATAATATTAAAGCTACTTAAGTACTCTATATATATAATCCTTATACTTCATATATAATTCTAAATAGATAAGAATATTATTAAGATAAATAATATAGAATTTATTTAGTAACCCTATTAAGGACTTATAATATAAGCTTAAAAGGTTACTAGAGTATTTATAAGACTAAATAGTATTATTAAATACTTAAAATAACTATATTATATATAAAATATAATCTTCTACTTATCTCCTTTTTAGATATAAATATAATAATACGTATCCTTAAGATTAAGTTTTATAAAGACCTTTACTCTATTTAAGTAATTTAATATTTTATTAATTAGGGGTAAAGGATATCTATTCTTAATAATTACCTTATTTAACCTATAATAGTTAATATATAAACGTAGGCCTCTATCCTTCTTTAAGATAAATAGGATAGGTAATCCCGCGGGACTCTTAGAGTACCTAATCTATCCTTTTACTAAGGCTTTATCTAGATAGTATCTTAATTCTACTAACTTTATATTTAATAGGTTATATAAGGGTCTATAAGGCGGATTGCCTATTATATTAATAGCGTAATTACTTTCTTAATAGGATAATAGATATCTAGCTTCTTTAACTAAGAATATATCTAAGAACTTACTAAACTCTAGAGGTAATATATATAAATTAACTACGTATTCCTTATCTAGATTACTTACTTCTACTACTCTAAGTTTTAATTATATAAGTTCCGGATTAATAATATTAGAAATAAGAAGTGTATAAATAGTAGGCTATTTCTTTAAGAATTTTATAAACTACTATAAATTATTTAGTTAGAATAATAACTTATTAATTCTAAAATACTACTTCCTCGTACTTATATTAACCTTAATACCTATTATATACTATATAAGTCTACTAATAACTAGCGGTAGTCCTACCTTATTAATTAAATAGAAAATATAGGTATATTAATAGGAAGAACCCTAACTATTAATAGTTTAATATATTATATTATATATACTATAATAGAAGATAGGCTTACTATTTATAAAGCCTAGATATAATAATTTAGCGTCTTTAATATATTTTAAGCTTACTTTAATAGCGTAAGCTTATAAGATAATATTTAGCTAGGAACTATAATTAAGATATCCCTTATACTTAAGAGGCTTATACTTTAATATTACCTTAACTTTATATTAATATAATATTAGAAGTTTAACCTCTACTCCTTATAGCCTCTCCCCTAATAATTTAGAGTCTTTAATAGGGTCTAGCCTTTTCCCTACTCCTCGCTTATATATCGGCCCTATTTACTTATAATACTAAGCTTTAAGCGTCTTCCTTTTATTTAAAATCTACCTTATTTTAGTAGATTAAGATAACTAGTAGTATAGTAGCCCTTTCTATTATAATTCTAATAAGTAATATCTAATAAGTCGCGTAATTTAAGCTCGTTATAACTACTCTTACTACTATAACTATCTATTCCTTATCCTCTTATAATATTATCCCTATTTATTTATAGTTTTTTTACCTTTATTATAATCCGCGTACTTATATAGTATATTTTACTAGCCTTTTTTACCTAAGCTTTTTATCTTATTAATATTAGCCTTAAGGCGTACTACTAATAATAGGAGTTTATCTCTTATATTAAGTAGGGACCCCTAATTTATAAGGGCGATTTAAAGCTCTTTAATAAGCTTAGTATATAAATTTATTATCCGCTCGCTTTTAATTTTTTTTAGGAAGTTAGGCTTCTAAAGATATTAAGTATATTTTAAACTTATAAATTACCTATATTAGGTGTTAATATATATTAGTATACTATTAATATACGCTTAACTCCCTATCTATAAGATCCTTAATATAGTTTAATAAAAAGTCTATAAAATCCTTCTAACTTAATATTTCTAATAGATAAGAACGTAAATAAGTAGCCTAAAGTTATTCTAGGTTACTTTTAAGCGCTAGTATTATAAATAGAATATATAATATCTACGTAGTAAAGTTAAATAGAGTCTATAAAAAAGATATATTATATTATTATATTTAGTCTTAGTATTTATAGATATTCTTACTATAATAGTTAGGAATAGGGGTTAGCTTTAATATACTTTAGAAGGGACCTAAGTACTCCTTAGTTTTACTATATATACGCTTCTAACCTATACTACTATTACTATAAAGAGAAATCTATTCCCCTAATTCTAAGGCGGTAATATCTACTTTAACTTCTTTAAGTTACTAAATTTATAGTAACTCTTCTCGCTTACGCCTTACCTACGTAAAGTGTTCTATTATAAGGGGAATACTTCCTTTATAATTCTCTAAATCTCCCTTAGGGGTATTTTTAGCGTTATTAGGTTTATTTATATCCCTTATATAATTCCCTTTCCTATTAGCTAGGATTATTATTAAAAGTATTTAACAAACTACTTTTATCTTAACTCTACTACGACGGCGTATTACTTATAATACTACTAGAGTAAGTTATATTTACTATAACTAATAATAGATTACTACCCTTAAATAAGTAGAAGAATTAAAATTATTAAAATTATAAATTATAGGGGTTATATAATAATATAAAATTAGTCCATTTTTATAGTAAGACTAATTCTTAAGAAATCTAAGAATTATTCTACGGGGGATCTAATAAACCCCTTAAAGAGACTAGTAAGCCTTATATATCATTTCCCCTTACGGGTTAATATAAGGGCGTAACGTATATTAAGCGCATACGAAGTATAGCCTATTTAGTAGGTTATAATAGTAAAGTAGCGTAGTAAGAGTATTTAATTATCTATTATAAAGTTAGTTAAGATAAATACCTTTAAGTATAAAAAAGATAGAAATAATTTAAAAGAAATATAATATAATAAGATATTAATAAAGTCCTTAAATATATAATATAATAAACTTATATAAGAAGGTAATTTATAAGTAATATACTTATAATATATTAAAGAGGATTAAAGTCTATTATAAGGTAATACTATATATAATATAATAAAGAATATTAGATAGAGACTTACCTTAGTTATTATTATTATTACTATTACTATTTAATATATAGTATTATATTAATAATTAATCTTTCGCGTTATATTTATACTTTAATAGTAGTTATCTTATAAAGTATTAATAGTATTAATATTAAATATATTAGCTTTAATTATTAATATATTAAAATATAACTTAAGGTAACTTATAATAGGTTAATATTAATAGTAGTAGTTATAAAAGAAGTTAGAAATAAATAAACTATAACTTTATTATATATTATATTATATATATTAACTACGCGATTTAATAGTATAATATTACTACCTAGCTTTTATAATTACTTATTTATATTACACGTTTATAAAGTACTATAATAATAAACTTAATTAATAATTATATTCTACTACTAATAATATTATAACTATAAAGGTTATTATATATTAGTATTATATAATATTAGTAGTATATTAATATTATTATAATATTATTATTCTTAGAACTCTTTCCCTTATTTTCCCTACTAGGGTTTTAAAGGTTTTTAATAAGTCCTATTATAGATAGTAATAGTTAGTATTTAGAGATAAATACCCTTAAAGGAGAGGTAATTATTAGGATATCTTAATATATCTAGCTAGTATAATATAATTTACTAATAATATTCTAGTAGTATTAGTTTAGCTTCTTATTATCCTAATAGATATTCTTTTATCTAGATATCTAAGAGGCTAAGTAGCTTCCTTAAGGGGTATTTAAATAGTCCTCCCTTAGACTAACCGTCGAGTCGGGATTCGGTACTAAGAATTAGTACTGACTGAATACTTAGGTCAGGGTCTTAGTACTAACCGAAATACTTAGTACTAGCTATTAATACTAACTCGCTAAGGCCTTAATACCTTAGCAAGTCGGGTTAACCTAACTTAAATTACTAAGGTATTACTAAGACGCTAAGCCCCTAATAAAATAGTAGAAGGAATTAAACTAGTCTCCTTATAATATATATTTAGAATAATTATTATACTAATAACTTTATCTTCCTAGTATCCTTTATCTTTTCTCTCTAGTATAGTAAATATTTATATTACTAATTTATATTACTCCTACCTTATTATATATACGGGGCCTATACTATATTAACTCCTATAAAACCTAGTAATAAAGATATTAAATTAGAATTAGATAATCTTATTATACTTAATTCTATATTAAGTAGTATTCGTCCTAGCTAATCTATAAGTTAGGTTAGTTAGGGTATATTAAATAAATCCTTTTATTAGAAGAAAGAGCTTCTTTAAAACGCTATTTAGTCTATTAGAAAAGAATTCCCGGAATTAGTACTAGCGAGGAATAATAAATATATTAAATAGAATTCGGCCTCTAAAGTCTAATTTAAAGTATAGTAGGGGTAAACTACTATTAGTAAAAGTATTAAATTAAAGTTAAATACTAAAGTTAAAGATCCCCTTTAGTTTAAGAAAGTTATATTAGGTAAATAAGCTAATATCTAGAATAACTTTATCTAATTAGCTTTAATAGTAGAAGGATTATTAAAGATTATATATAAAAAGTACGAAAAACTTCTAGACTACCTAATAGTAACTAGTAATTTAAGTATATCTAATATAAAGAAATATATTTAGACAAGTAAATACTATTTATAAAAGCGGCTAAATCTATTATTATAAATAGAACTTTCTTTAACTTAGGTAAGTTATTTATAATAATATAAAATAGTAATATAAAACTAATTCTTTAAGATAATATTAGAAGAAAAGTAATACTAGGTTTTCTACTAACTTTTCTTAAGAGAAGTGGAATAAATAATTATATAAATACTTTCTTACCTTAAATTAGTCTTTTCGTACTATTAATTAACTAGAGTTTTAGTAATTATTATTAATAGCCTGTCTAGATTTAACCCTAATCTATTATATTAAATTATAGAGTATAATCTTTTTAGATTCTAAAGGAATATATATAAAAATTAAAGTAGATTTAAAGTATCCCTAATATATTTCTATTATACTAGATACCTAGTCTAGTCCCTAAAAGGTCGCTTATCTTAGAGTACTAGTCTACTAAGTTAATACTAATTTTTAATATTAGGAATATCTTATTACTTTTATATTACTTAATATCTATTATTCTAGGTATTTACTTATAGCGGAAGTGATAAAGATATTAACTATTTATAAAATTAAAGATAAACTTTTTAGGGTTATTACTAATAATACTAGTAATAATAGAATATTAAAAGATAAATTAGAGAAATCTCTTACTTAGCGCGAAATCTAATAGAATAAATTATAGAACTCTATTCCTTATATAACTTATATCTTTAACCTTATAATATAAGACTTTATTAAAGCCTTAGATTTAGAAGCCTTAGATAATATAATAGTATTATTAAAGGATACTTAAGTTAAAGATATCTAAGTAAGTATAAGTCTATCTACTATTATTAAGAAGGTATAATATAATAGAGGTAATATAAACTAGTAATATACTTACTAATATTTATAATAGATCCGCGCTCTTATAATAGCTATTAACTTATCTCCTTAATAAAAGCTTAGTTTTTAATAGTTATAAGAAAGCTCTATTAAAAGACCTAGAAAACTTATATAAGATATTTATATTTATTAAAATTCTACCTACCTAATACTTTATTATATATATTAGCTACATAAATTTATTAATTCTTAGATAGACGAAAATATAATTAATCTAAAAATTAATAAGATTAGCCTTAGCGGATATAAGTAGTTAATTATCTTACTACTTAGAAATATATTAAGTCCTATTTATTAACTTACCTTAATAGTTTCTTAGATAATAAATATAGGTATATATTTAAGGTTCTAATTATATAATATACTTTTTAACTATTTTAATTATACTAAAATAATAATATATAATAGTAGGATACTTAGTAGAGTAAGTATTATTAATACTTATAAAGTAGCCTTATAAAACTTACTAAGTATTATTCTAAAATAGAAGGTAAAGGGCTTAGGTATTCTACCTCAGTAATATCTTCTAAATCTGCCCCTAAAGGGGCTAGGAAATAGGTTTCCTAAAGGCGTTCTACCTTCTCCTCGAAGGTAGCCGCTAGCGTCCCGTCTTGTCTGCTTAGGGAGGGGAACTTAGGCAGGGCTCTTGGCGACATACTCTTGTTCTTCCCCCACCGGGCCAGTACTTATACCCCCCGAGGATCTTCTAAGGCCTAGTATATAGCCGCCTAGAAGTAGAGGGTTTTCTCTCTTCGGATCGTGGCCACCTTCGCCCTTTCTACTTCTCTTAGAGTCTCTCTCGTCTCCGTATTACGGTACCGGTAGTAGGCCTTTAGTTCCCGTTTAGCCCTTTACGTTATGTCCCTATAGGCCGAGTTCTAAAAGGACCTTACCTTACTAGACGACTTCGCCTACGGAATATATTCCTATATAATAGCCTAGAACCTATCTAGTATCTACCCTAGGTACTCGTCCGCCTCGCCGGCGGATCTAATCTAGGGGAGCCCTAGAGAAAGTCTAAGCTACTAGGCCCTATTCCTTATATTTATAGCGACCTCCTTGTCTTTAAGTATCTTCCACGCCCTCCTCTAGACTGGGGTTTAGCTCTCCTAGCTCCATTTGAATTCCGTGTATACCGGGAGGTAGTTAGATCTATACTAGAGGTCTGCCCTTAGGCCGCAGTTTCGGAGTGCGTTAGTAGTACCCTTAGTAGTAAAGACTAGGTCGATTACCGACTTCAGACCTCTCCCCCGCTATATTACCGCACCCTCCGGTAGGGCGACTTCTATGCTATATTTACTCGTTTCGCCTAGTAATATATCTGCTATAACGTGGTGTATACTTCTCCCTTTATTATTCTACCGGGGATAGTAGAGATTAAAGTCCCCGAGGAGGATATATTCCCCTAGCCTCTTTAAGGCCTCCGCTATTAGAGGGATTATTATTAGGCCGTCCTTTGACTTATACGTCGTCGGAGAGGGGTTATAAATATTATATATCTAGATATCGTCCGCTTATATTCCCTATTACCCTTTCCTAAGGCTGACTTTCAGCGAGTAGTAGTCGCCGCTCGAGAAGTCTACCTCCTAGCTCTCTATATCAACTCTTTTATTAATATAAAAGTATACCCGAGTGTTCTCCTTAGCTTTATAAACTAGGTAGAACCTACTATAAGATAGGTTGTACGTCGACTTAGTCCTTAGGTTAGTCTATGGCTCCTATATTACTAAGACATCCATTTACTAGACTTTAGTATCTTCTAGGAGTAGCGTTTATACGCCGTCCTTTTCTTTTCGTACGTTATACTGCAGGATCTTAAGCGGTTATCCTACTATATAGTCGGTATAGGGCTAGAGTCTACTACCATTTAGTCGTCTGTAGCCTGAGCGCCCCTAAGGGTAATTAGTACTCCCTAGGGTAGCGGGAGGACCTATTATCCTACCTCCTTTCGGGCTATTTAGACTATTATAGTTAGCCGCCCTCTTTATCGGGGAGGGGCTAGGTCTAGTAGTTCCCTTTCCGCTTATACCGGTGACTTCCTCTTCTTTAATATACCTTAGACTATCCTGAAACCGTCTACGTCTATCTCCTCTTCGCTGCGGGTATTAGTTCCCCGTAAGCCCTGCGTGTTATAGAACGCCGGCCTAGTCCGGCGTCTCTATACTACTCTCTAGTACTCTCTTCGCCTAACCGGGTAGTCCTTACTCTAGGCCTTATGGCCTCCTCTATAAGCAGCGTATATTATTACTCCTTCGCCCGTAACGTAGTCCGCTAAGCTATAGCTGCCTATATAATAGCCGTACCTCTTCTCCCTTTAATACTCTCGCGTAAAGTATCTATATCTATAGCAGTTAAAGTATTATCTTATCTCTACTCCTTACTCCTATCTCTTATAGACTAAGAGACTACTACTAAGAGCTATCCCTCCTCGAACTAGGCGGTTCACCGCCTCCGGTATTACCACTCCGATAATTAGGGTTAAGCAGGTCTTCTTACTCCTATCCTACCTTAGTCTCGCCGTATATTTCGCCTACTTAAAACTAGTAAAGTTAGTATTCGGGTAGGTAATAATATTGTCCTCCCTAATTCTCGCTAGCCCCTTCTCCTTTTCCTTTTTATTAAGGAGGTTTATACACGCCCCTTTAGCCGCCACGTAGAAGGTCTTCCTTACTACCTTTACTAAAGAGTAGGCTACGCTCGCCTACTCCTATATTCTCTTAAGGGCCTTACGCCCTTTAACCGTCGCCGTCTATAGTACTATATCTGTTATACCCCTAGTATAAGCACCGATAATATTCTTTATAACTGTGTTTACTAGGTTAATAAAGCTTTTAATAAGCTCCTCCTTTTTTATCTAACTCGCTTTCTTATAGCCTTCTTCATCTCCGAATCATACTACTACTTCCCTTATCCTCCGAACGTCTAATTACTTAAGTGGCTAGCTACCTCGCGCCCCCTCTAGGCCTAGTCCTATCCTCGGGCCCGGGCTTTGCCAGGACCTAGTCCCTATACTAGCCCCAGCTACCTAGGCCTATAACCCTCTACTATACCCTACCGACGCGTTTCTATCCCTCCCCGTTTTTTCTAGACGCGTTTCTAGCTTAGTAATACGTACTTCCGCAGCCTTAAAGCCTCCTATTATAGTATAAAGGGTGACCTAGGTGACGCCTCATATCGCCTCTATTATCTCCCCGAACTAGAGACTCTAGATCGCCTAGATTATATCCCTTACTTTTATAATAGACTCTATAATATTTTAACCTTCCTAGCCTTATCTCCCTTACTCTTTTTCCCTAATTTCCGGGGACTTTAGTAGTATTAGGGGTCCTGTCGTCGCGACCCCAAGAGTATCCCCTCTTACTTCCCTCCTACTACCACTTCTACCACCTCCTCCGTCCCCTTCTCCCCTCTCGTCTCCTTCCCGTAAGTTCGTATATAACGCCTAGTACGTTACCTGTAGTCTTTACGCGTACGCTTATTCGCCCGTTATTACCGCCATCTAAATTTATCTTACTATCTACCTATTAGTATATAAAGTAAGAAATATATTATAAAATAATATTATTAGTCTACTTAGTATAAGCTATTATTAAAGTTATTAAATATATATAATAGTAGATAAAAGAAGGAATATAAGGTTTAGAAGTTTTAATATAAGGTAAAGTAATATCGGGCGGAATATTCCGCGTAATTATAAGCGTAATTATAGGTAGAGTTACCCCTTAAAATCTTCTTTATAACTCCTCCTACCTCTATATACTTAAGATATTATAATAAGATAGGTTATTAATATATAATAAGTATTTATTACTAATTATATTATTTAAATATATTACTAGATAGATAAGCTAATATAATACTATAATAATATTAGGTCCTTATAACTAGAATCTTAAATTAATTATAAGTAGAGAGCGCGTAAAAGACTAGGATAATAATAAGAAGCTACTATATATAAAAGTATCTAATAACTATATAGTAGTATTAAAAAGGATTAAGAAGTTAAAGGAATTAAATATATAAAAGATAGCTACTAAAGAGGATTATATAGAGCTAGTAATTAGGGTAAAGGATATTATAAAGGAGGAAAGATATAAAAGAGGGATTTATAATAATATAATTAAGTAATATAATACTTCCTAAATAGCTAATATTATATAGTAGAATATTTTAAGATAGAGTTACGCCTTAAAGATAATAAAGAGGCTACTAAGGAATAAGCTAAGCTAGATAAACTAGTAAATTATATATAAAATATAAATAGTATAACTAATTCTATAAAAGAGGTAAATATATAATTAGTCTTTAATCCTATCTTCTAATTAACTTAACTTTTAGAATACTTCTAAGGAAGATATAGATACTATTAAGCTAGAATTTACTAGATTTAATCTACTAATTATATAAATTATTAAGTAAAGGATTATATATTATAGGGATCTAGAGGAGTTAAAAGATATATAGGACCCTAATATTATAAACGCTTATATTAAGTTTATATAAGAGTACGCTAACGCGTTTAATATAAAGGATTATATTATACCTAACCCTATAAAGAGGAATTAAGATAAGGAGGGCATCTTAATTAAAGTTAATACTAATAGGAAAGAAATTAAGTATACTATTAAGGAGGATAAAGAAGAGGATAGGGAATATAAACTAGAAGATACTAGTAAGACTAGTAGTAGTAGTAAGGATAATAATAGTAAGTATAATAATAGTAAAGAGGATAGTAATAAATAGAAGGATTATAAGTATAAGATTATAGAGATATCTAACTAGATAGATAGGCTATCTACTAGTAATTATTAAATAATTATATTATACTTTTATATTATTATAAAGTATTCCTAATATTATAATCTAATAAAATACCCTTACTAAAACTAAAGTCTTAATAATTTAAGTTAATACTTTAGTACTAATACTTAGTACCTACCTAGGTACTAACTCGAGATACTTAGTACCTATATAGGTACTAACTCGAGATACTTAGTACTAGATTTTAGTATTAAATTACTAAGACTCGAGTTAGGTACCCGACTCGAGTTTAAAGTACTAACTCGATGCGGTTAGTCTATCCTCCCTCTACCTTTTTAGAAGGTAGATATTAGTTCTTTTATAACTATAAAGTTACTAGAGTATTAAGTCTATCTTTATAATACTACCTACTCGCTAGTAGTTTATACTATCTATTCTAGCCCTTAGGAACTAGCCTTCTAGTCTAGTTCCTAATAAATAGAATATTTTAACGCTTTTATTAATTAAAGGAAGACTAGAGGTTCTTCTACTTTATATATAAAAAGGTATATAATATAGTAAAATTAAGGGTAATATACCTAAATAGTTTAATTAATATATTATATAGCCTATTTAAGGGAAAGGTAAATAACCTAATAATACTATAAACTTCTAATATATAAGTAGACTAACCGCGTCAAGTCGGTACTTTAAACTTAAGTTAGGTACCCGACTTGAGTCTTAGCGATTTAATACTAAAATCTAGTACTAAGTATTTAGGTTAGTACTAATAGTTAGTACTAAGTATTTAAGTCGGTACCTTAGTAGGTACTAAGTATTAGTACCGAAGTATTAACTTAAATTACTAAGATATTTTATTTAGTAATATTTTCTATTTTTAGTAGTATTTTTTACTATTTTTTCTAATTTTTTTCTAATTATTATTATTATTATTACCTAGGAAATTCTTAAAAGTAAATAAGATAATATAAAAAGGTAATATATATCCCTAGGAAAACTATAATTATAAAATTAGTAATATTTTCTATTTATAATAATATTTACTATTATATAAAGGATTTATTATTATATTACTAAGTATTATTATTATTATTACCTAGGTAATTCTTAATAGTAAAGAAGGTAATAAGAAAGATAATAGCTATTCCTATAAAAATAATAACTATAATATTAATAATATTTTCTATTTATAGTAATATTTACTATTATATCTATAATTTACTATTATATTACTAAGTATTATTATTATTATTACCTAGCCTAACCTAGGTAATTCTTTAAGGTAATATAAAAAGGTAATATATATCTCTAGGGAACTAAAAGGGATATTAAAATTCTAATTTAAAAAAAACTATTTTTAATATAAGGGTAATTTAAGAAAAAAATTAGTATCTCCTACTATTTTATTAGGGGCTTAGCGTCTTAGTAATACCTTAGTAATTTAAGTTAAGTTAACCTAATTTACTAAGGTATTAAGACCTTAGTAAGTTAGTATTAGAAGTAGGTATTAAGTATTTAGGTTAGTACCTAGAGCTAGTACTAAGTATTCGGTTAGTACTAATTCTTAGTACTAAATCCTAACTTAACGGTTAGTCTATATATAAGACTAGCTATATTAAGTATTCTAAGGGTAGTAAGTTCTAAATCTAATTAATAATAAAGCTTATAAGTATATAAAATTTATTATATTACTATATATAAGCTACTTAAATATATAAAAGAGAAAGTTTAATAAAAGAATAGTTAATATATAAATTATTATTAAGTATAGTTTTAAGATAATATAAATACTTTAAGTAATAAATACCTTTAAGTATAAAATAAAATTAGGGCTAATACCTATTAATAATATCTATTAGGTAATAGTATTATTACTAAACTATTTTACCTATTTATAAGGCTAAAATATAGTATCTAGTTAATTTAGAATAAGGCCTTTAATAATCTACTAATATTTATTAGTAATTAACTCTACCTAATAATTATTTAAGTATATTTCTTTATATTAAGCCTTATAATATAACTAAAGGAATTATAGGCCTATAATCTATATATAATTACCTAACTCTAATATTATAATACTGTTAATTTATGGACTATATTACTAATAAAGAGCTTATTATTAAATTTAAGATTATAAAGAAACTTATAAAGATAAGTTATAAAGTAGCCTAAATTTATAATATATATAAGATATATAAGAAACCTACTCTTATTAAGTAATATAACCTATTTATATAATTATTATAAAATAGTAGATATCTTATAAGGCCTTATTTCTTTATTCTTACTTAAAGTTTCTACTTTTATATTTTATTTAATTTTCTACTTTTTATTCTAAAATATCCTAATTCTAAGTCGCTTAAATATTAGGGGTTTATACTAATAGTTATTCTATTATTTTATATTATTTTATATATTAGAGTTATAAAATATACTTAAGTATTATATCTACTAGTCTTATAATATTCCTATTATATATTATTAACCCTATCTTTACTAAGCTCCTTATTAACTTTTATATAAAAATCCTTTATAGTATTTCTCCTTTACTTATAGACTAACCGTCGAGTTAGGATTTAGTACTAAGAATTAGTACTAACTAAATACTTAGTACTAGCTCTAGGTACTAACCTAAATACTTAATACCTACTTCTAGTATTAACTCGCTAAGGCCTTAATACCTTAGTAAATTAGGTTAACCTAACTTAAATTACTAAGGTATTACTAAGACGCTAAGCCCCTAATAAAATAATAGGGGATACTAAATTTTTTCTTAAATTACTCTTATATTAAAAATAGTTTTTTTTAATTAGAATTTTAATACCCCTTTTAGTTCCCTAGAGATATATATTACCTTTTTATATTACCTTAAAGAATTACCTAGGTTAGGCTAGGTAATAATAATAATATTACTTAGTAATATAGTAGTAAATTATAGATATAATAGTAAATATTATTATTAATAGAAAATATTATTAATATTATAGGTATTATTTTTATAGGAATAGCTATTATCTTTCTTATTACCTTCTTTACTATTAAGAATTACCTAGGTAATAATAATAATAATACTTAGTAATATAATAATAAATCCTTTATATAATAGTAAATATTATTATAAATAGAAAATATTACTAATACTTAGTACCTACTAAGGTACTAACTTAAATACTTAGTACTAACTATTAATACTAACCCGAATACTTAGTACTAGATTTTAGTATTAAATCGCTAAGACTCGAGTCGGGTACTTAACTCGAGTTTAAAGTACTAACTCGACGCGGTTAGTCTATTTACTTATTATTATTATTATTATTACTTTTAGAGTCTCTATTATTACTTACTTAATTTATATCCTTAATATTATTAAGCCTATTAATATATAATTGTATTATACTTATAACCTTTTTATTAAATATCTAGGGATAGCTTAATATATTATTATTTATAAAGATAGTAAGACTAATCTTACTAGTAATATTTTCTAGTATTTTTTATATTTATCCTATCTCTTTACTTAGGGACTATTAATATAAGACTTAATTTATATAAAGTATTTAAATAAGGTCCTTTTAAGCCCCTATTTACTTTTATAATAAAGTTATAAAGGCTTATAACTCCTTATAAAGTAGATTTAATATATTATAAGTCTATTATATTCCTTTAATTAAATATTTAAGTTCTATATTAATATTAAGTTATTACTTATAAATAAGTTCTAGCTTTTTAATTAAGGTTAGGTCCTAAGTATTAATTATTATAAATATATTAATTTAATAAGTAGAGGGGCCTAAGTACTATTTATTAATATAGGCCTATTAATATTTATAAGTATTATTATTAGAGTTATTATATTATAAGATTTAAAGAATTTTAAACTTTACTTTATAAAATTAATTAAAATAGTAGTTATATCTTAAGTTAGATAAGACCTTTATATTTATTTAAGTCTTTACCTATCCTTTTATAATCTTATCCCTCTATTCTTTTTCTTATTCTACTATTATAATTATTATAATTAATAGATAATACTATTAATAGAGTTAGTTTTATCTTTAAGATTACTCCTAATATTAATACTATTTTAATAGCTAGTATTACTCTAATATTAAAGACTTAGGCTTTATTATTAATAGGGGGAACCTTTTAATATAATACTTATATTAAAGGGTAATAGTAATATTATTATAAATAAGAGTAAGATAGGTAAGCCTTTTAAGGAGGAGTCTTATTTATTATTTTCTTTATAAGAATGCTATAGTATTTACTTATTATCGCTATTATTAATAGTATTATTTACCTAGCGTGCCTTCCTTACGGAAGGCCTCTATACTCTACGTACTTAGGTAGGTTTCCTATTATATAGAGAATATATCTTCTTTCTATATTATAAATTAGTTATAATATATAGTAGTAATACTATAGATCTTATTCTAATATTACTAAGTACTATAACTATATTAATAAGAACTACTAGCTCTAGTAGTACTAGCCTTATAATACTAGTCCTTAATAGCCTTCCGCTTCCTACCTTCTTATCCCCGCTATTAGATAAATAACTACTACGGCTACTAGTCTATTAGCTATTAAAGTAAATCTATTAGCTACTAAAGTAAAATAAGGTATTAGATATTAAGGCCTTTATTACCTTAAGAAATATTATATCTAGGTATATTTACTTAGTCCCTTACTATTACCTTTACTACTTCTTCTTTAAAGTAAAAGGTAACGTCTACTACTTACTATTATTTCTACCTTAATAGTAGTATATAACTAATAAGCTAGCTCCTAATCTAGTACTCCTTAATTAAGTAATCTATTAGTTATATAAGATTAGTTTATTTCTTAAGAGCGGTAGCCCTACTACTAATAAGCTTATAATAAAGTCTTAGAGAGTACTTAAGTTCTTTACTATATATTACCTACGGCTAGAAGACTTACCTCTTAACCTTAAGGATAATAATACCCTAGAATTATCTACTATATCTACTACCTTATAATATACTAGGTAAGTATTATTACCTACTACTATAATACGCTTCCCGCCTAAGTAGGTAGTTAATAAATATAGGTTTAATATTAATATATAAGTCTAGTATATTAAGCTTAAGAGGATAAATATTATCCTAGTAAGCTTTAAACCTATCCTAATACCCCTACTATCTAAGACGCTAACGCTAGCCCTAAATATAGCTACTACTACCTTCTTAGAGGCCTAGTAAACTAAAATAGCTAGTATTATTACCTAGGCTATATATGTATTTAATTAGATATAACTAGGTAATCTATAGCCTACTATAGTAGGTCCTTAATAAGAACCTTATTTATCTACTTCTACCTTTAGGCCTTATAATATAGGATACTTTAATCCCGACCTATAAGTAATACTTATTAAAGTAAAAGATAATTATAATATCTATTATAATATCTTTAGTTTTACTAACTACCTCTATATTAAGGTAGCTAATATAGACCCTACTATCTTAAGGTAGAATATAGATTCCTATTTACTTAGGACTACTAATAAGTAGTATACTAACTAGCTTAATAAACTTAGCCGCTCCGGCTTATATAATAATCCTAATAGTATTAATTAATAATATAAGAGCCTTAAAGCTAGATTCTATAACTTACTAAGTAAGTCGCTAGCTTTACTTAAATCTATCTATTATATAATTAAAGACGTAAGAAATTATTATAATCTAGCTAACTATATTAATATAATTATTCTTAATAGTAAAAACGCTAGCTTTACCTCTATAAAAGAGGTATAAGTTAGGTTAGTATATAAATATATAGATAGAGAATTATAATAGACTTTACCTTATCTAACTAAGAAGTCTATTATTAGTAGCCTTCTTATAGAGCTTTACTATAAGAAAGACATCTAGTTTAATATATATAGGAAGCCTTCTATAGATATAATAAGGTCCTCGTTATAAGTAAATAAATAATAGTTATAAGGTAGTAAATAAGGTTAATAGAATTCTAATTTTAATTATCCTCCTTTTAATTTAAATCTATATTAGTAGAATAGCTAGTACGGTAATAATTTTAGACCTTATAGTAACCTATTAAATCCTTATAAAAGTAGGCTATTTAGTAATCCTTTCTATAACTTATAGAACCGTAGTAATAATAATTAATAGTAACTATAAAATATCTAAGTAAGGATTTTACCTAGAGGTTACTAATAGTTATAAATTACTAGTAGAAACGTAAATATAATAGCTAGGATATAATAGAATAATATTAATAATAAGAATCCCTACTATAAGCTACCTTTTTAGAATAAGCCTTTCTAAGTAAATACTCTACGTCCTTATAATAACTAGGCCTATTAAGTAAGCGCTAAAGATAAAGAGGAGGATAATAATAATAATAAGGTCCTTAATAATTAAGTATAATATAATACTTATAAGGAGGGGTACTATTAAGGTATTAACTAGTCTTAGGTAGATTAATAGGTAGATTAAGACTAGTCTCTATTAGAGCCTTTAAGCTCTACTACCGTTAATAAATCAGGTATTAATAATATAGTAGAGAACTACTTTATAAATCTCAAATTACCTAAACTAATATACTATTTATATACCTCTATATTTAAATTAAATAATACCTTATATAGATATATCTATTCTAGCTATATCTTATTATAGCTAAAGCCTTTTATAATATCTACCTCCTTAAGTAAATTAAGTAAACCGTCTATTAAATCCTCTATTATTTACTCTAATTCTAATAATATTACTATTAAAGGATATAGCTTTCAAGGGTATTATTATATTATAATACCTATTACCTTCTCTTTAGCAGCTTTAAATATTATATCTATACTAATACTAGTACTTAAGTAAGTCTAATTAATTAGGGCTTCTTACTTACTAGGTTTCTATAAGCCTTAATAGAAAAGATACTTATACCTATAATAGTAAGGGGTATTAATAATAAGAAATACGACGCTAGTAAATTTACTAAGATCCCTATATTCTTTAAAAGCCTTAATAGGAAGATTACTTTAATAGAATATAAGTTCTATATTATAAATAACTTATTAGCTAAAGTACTTATTATTATAAATATCTTAAAGCCTAAGTAAATAGTTATTAACTTTAAGGATAACTTAATAAAAATTAGATCCTATTAGAATATAAGGATACCTATTATAGTTATTAGTTAGGGGCTACGTATTACTACCTCTATTTTTACTAAAGCACGGATAATAATACTACCTTATAATAACTTTATTATACTAATAGCGGGTTCCTAATATTAATTATTAAACTTACCTTAAGACTATAACTTTATCTTTAAGCCTAATACTTTAAATAATTTATTACTATATATATATATTATTAACGCGATAATATCTCACGTTTTTATTTATAATAATACTAATAACCCTATTATACTTATATATAACTAGGTCCTTAGTAGAGTTATTAAATATAAGTTAGCTAGTTATTTTCCAGTTAACCCTAATAATAAGGCCCTTGTAAGTAAACCTCCTACTAAAATAACTAGATAGGTAAGGTTTAGTATATATAGTTTACTAGCTATTATAGTAGCCTTTATAACTATAATAAGCTCTCTTATATTAGGGTAATTAAATAAGGCCCTTAATATATTACCCCTAGTTAAAGTATATTATCTAACCGGAGTTATAATTTATAGTACTATACCCTAGGTAGCTACCTTAATTATAGTAGTAGTTAATAGATCCCCTAACTTATAGAAAGATACTAGTAATATTATTAGTATCCCTAAGTTATAGTATATAGAGATCCCCTTACTTAATAATTAGGAAGATTTATATAAACCTAGTTAAGTACGCGTATACCCTCTTAGTTAATAAGATAAGGAGGTAATTAATAAGGAATTTAATAAACTATATTCTTAGGAAAGACTTAAATAGATAAATATATCTACTTTATTCTCCTTCCCCTATTTTATTATTTAGAAAAATACGCCTAACGGCTTAAAAGGCTAAGTAGTTATTAATATTAGGGTATTAAATAAGATTATAATACCTAATACCTACCCCGTTCCTCTCTAATTAGAAATACTTACCTTACTACGGAATACTTTATATATCTTAATAGTTAATATAGTAAGCTTCTTCTACTAATAGTAGGTTAAGTAAGACTATAAGTATTATCTTATAATAGCCTCTTATAGAGGCTAGGAAATATTTAATATACTTATAATAGGTTTTAGGAACTCTCTAGTATATATCTAATAAATAATTAATATTATACTCTAGGAATTTTATTACTTTTACCGTGTATATATAGATAATATAGTACTTTTCTCTACCTTATTAAATAAATATCTTAAGTACCTCTATAAAGTCTTTAATAAGCTAGATAAATATAATATATATCTATCTCCTAAAAAGTTATTCCTTAGGTACTTATCTATCTATCTACTTAGATAAAGGGTAGACGTACTTAGGCTATTAATAGTAGCTAAGAAACTTATAGTAATTACTATACTTATATTTCTAGATACCCTGGGTTAGCTTAAGAAATACCTTAATATAATAGGTTATAATAGGTAGTATATAGTATTCTACGCTACTATTATAAAGCCTTTACTAAGATATAAGACTTTACTTATAAAGTTAATTAATATTAGGGGTAATATATATAAGAAAATAGCTAGTAGACTAAGGGTCTTAGTCCCTACTCCTAAGGAATTAAATGCCTTTTACTATCTATAAAAGCTATTTACCTCCCTAAGTATCCTTTACTACTTTAATAAGTAGCGTTAACTATTCGTTAACTTAGATATAAGTAAAAAATTCGGGTTTAGAGCTATTATTTATTATATTATAAAAGATATATATAAATAAGGGCCTTCTTCTACTACTATAATAGTAGGGTTAGTAACTACGCTACCTAAGTTCCCTAAGTAAAAATCTTAGTAACCTATTTTATTTCTTAGCTATTTACTTACTAATACTAAGACTAGGTATTAGCCTATTAAACTTAAAGTTATAGGGTTAGTATAAGTTATTAAGAAAGTCTATTATATAATTAAGGCTACGCGAAAGCCTATTATAATAGTCTATATAAATTACTTAGCTATAGTTTTAATAGTAAGGTAAACGAGTCTAAATATAGTATTAATTAAGAAACTTAATCTCCGCCTTATTAAAGTATTAGAATATCTTTAATAATTCCGCTTAGATATTTATTATAAATTAGGTAAAGTAAATATAGTACCTAATACCTTATTAAGACTAGCGAGTTATAAGTATTATCTATAGTAAGACGTAGAAGGTAAATTAGATGCCTTATCTATAAAATACTTCCCTATTAGCCTAGTAGAAATAAGTAATACCTTTTAGGATTAGCTTATTACCGGTTATTAAGATAAACCTCGATAGGTAAGAGTAATTAAGATAGTTAGGTAGAATAAGGACCTTTATAATAACGCCGTAACCCTAGCGTATAAGCTTATTAGTTAGGTACTATATTTTAAGGATAATAAACGAGGGCAACGTCTATATATCCCTTCTACTATAGAAGTAGAAGTATTTAAGCTAGCATATAATAAATTAGGACACCTAGGCTACGCCCGTATATATTAAAGGCTACTGAGTACTAAGTATTACCTCTAAGAAGCTCGGTCTATAGTTCGTTAGTCCGTTTAAGGTCCTTAAACGTATTAGACGCCTCGCGTATTAACTATAATTACTAGACGTAATATATATTTATAATATTATCTTAATAGCCTATCTTAAACCTACTACTAATCTAGTAGATAACTTATATTAATACTACTACCTACCTACCCTTCCTATTATTATTAATAGAGATATTAAATATAAAATTAAACGGCTCTTATAAAAGCGCTGTATTTATTAAGGTCGTAGTTAGTCTACCTAGTACCTAGCTAGATAGCTAGGTTATAGACTAGAAGACGATTAATAGATACTAAATTATCGCCTATTAAATACTCCGGAGCTTATCTAGGTATATAAGGAGGTAAATAGTCCTAAGATAGGAGCTAGGGAATAAGTTAGTAATAATAGTAGTATATAAGTAAAATTTTATGCCTTAATTTCTTACCTTATAGGGTTATAGGTTTTTTTACTTTAAGTACTAGTCTATTAAAAGTCTTCTAATTAATATATTATATAAAGTAATATCTTTTATACCTAATATATATTACTATTAGGACGATAGCTTTATTTATTATAGGTATTTACTATAGTATTTACTTATTATCGCTATTATTAATAGCGTTATTTACCTAGCGCGCCTTCCTTACGGAAGGCCTCTACACTCTACGTACTTAGGCAGGTTTCCTACTATATAGAGAATACATCTTCTTTCTACATCATGAATTAGTTATAATAAAGAAGGAATTTTATTAGAATTAATATTCTCTATTTCCCTTATAACCTTTCTACCTTAATAAGTAGAGAATATATCTTATTTAATATTATAATCTTATATTTTCTCCTTTTTATCTTTTATATCTTACTTCTTTTTATATTTTTTAATCTAAACTTTATTAGCTATTAATTACTATTAATTGAATATTTATATAAGATTATTATTAATTATTATATACCTAGATCTCCTATTATATTCCTTCTTATACTTATACTATTTAAGTAGTACTACTACCTTTTATTAATAACTATTCTAAGAGTAGGAATAGTAGGTATATATCTTAAAGTCCTATTATATATCCTTCTATTATAAATTTATACTAAAAAGTTTATATATACCTACTTTAATAAATATATAATTAATAAATATTATTATCTCTTTAATATTAAAAAGTATTCCTTTATATATACTTTATCTCTTTTATTTACCTCTTTTATACTTCTTATTATAACTATTTAATTATAAGATATCTAAGCTCTTAGTCCCCCTTCTCTTATACCTCCTTAAAGATTATAATAGCTTTATATTATATAACCTAGCTTTCTTATAACCTTTCTCTTTATAAGGGGACTTCTACGGGGTAGGTTAAGAGGAATATAAGAGAAGGATATTATTATTATTAAGAGGTTCTTAGAGTATAAGAGGTATATTTATATAAAGGCTAGTAATAATATCTTCCTATTAATTATATAAATATATAATAATTATATATTTATTATATTATATTAAGATCTTTAATTATAAGGGTATAAAAGGAGGATTTAGTATATTAATAATAATAATAATAAAAGTATTAGTACTTAAGATATCCTTAGAAGACTTTAAAGTATATCTAGGAAGTATATAATAACTATTAATAATAGTAGAGGAAGGTTATAAGAGGGATAGAATAAATATAAATATAAGTAAGTAATAAATTAATTATAAAGAATATTAGAATAATAGCTTAATTAAGCTATTATTTATATTAAATTAGTAATTTAATAATTAATTTACTAACTTAATAATCTATATAATTAGTAAATATTATAGCCTGATATAACTATTAACTATTGAATAATATTAAACAATCGCTTAAAATCGGGACTGTAAAACCTGTCTAGTACATCCGCAAATTCGACTAGTCCTCTCCAATGGCAACCTCAAACTACATTACTAAGGTTGCCATCGTTGGCGTGCGTGACCTTCGTTCTATCATCCGCTGGCCTGCAAATCATCGACTGACAAACGTAGGCTGGCGGCAACAGCGGCAGCTGCATGACCGAAGCCCTGCTCAAGACTGGCAAACACACCATCACGGCCATCACGCGGGTCGACAGCCAGAACAGATTGCCAGATGGCGTGACTTCCAAGACGGTCGATTACAGCAAACCGGAGACACTCGTCGAGGCACTTCGAGGCCAAGATGCGCTGGTCATCACACTAAGCGGTCACACTCCAGCAGAGGCCCAAATACAACTCATCAACGCCGCCGGTGAGGCAGGCGTGGCATGGATCCTGCCGAACGAATGGTCTCCAGACACTGCAAACGAGGCGATGGTCAAAGACGTTTTCGCTTTCGCGCCAAAGGGTGAGCAAATCTCCTTGTAGATATTCTATGCCATGTAAGGCACCAGCCGATCACAAACCTCGGTACTTGCAGTGGCTGCTCGCAATGCCATTCTCGATCTTGGCAAAAGCTCTTACATCGCCGTATCCACCGGGTTCTGGTACGAATGGGGTCTCGCCATGCCTGCAGGCTTCGGCATCGATTTTGCCAACCGTACCGTCACCCTCTTCGACGAGGGCGAGACCAAGATCTCTACGTCAACATTACCGCAGGTACGCACACAGTTGCAAAACCCTCTCTCATGACCGACTGAATCTCACCAGGTCGGTCGCGCCGTCGCCGCTCTACTGAGTCTTCCCATCAAACCCGAAGATTCAAACACAGCAGCCTGCCTTGAAAACTACAAGAACAAAGTCGTCTACGTCAAATCCTTCACCCTCAACCAACAAGAAATGTTAGAATCCACGCTTCGCGTAACAGGAACCAGAAAGGACGACTGGACCATCACGAAAGAGCCAGCCCACGAGAGATTCGCAACCGGGATGAAGGAGATGCAGGAAGGTAAGCGCGCCGGTTTCGCAAAGTTGATGGCTCGCGTCTTTTATGCCGACGGCTGCGGTGATTTTGAGCATCATAAAGGCACACTCAACGGCGTGCTTTGTTTGCCAGACGAGGATATCGATGATGCGACTAAGATTGCGATCGTGCGGTCGAAGGTTTCTGCGTATTGAGGTGGGATGTGTGGTCACGGAGAGGACTATACTCTTGCTGGACGTGGAAGTTTTGCGCTGATATGAACAATTCGACACTGTTTGTCGAGCTTGCAGTGCCTGTGAATGGCATCCTGGTACCCATTTCCATAATCATCGTTCTTTCCGTTGAGCTTGTTATTTGAACAGTATTCTAGATTTTGGAAATACTTATAGGTCCTATCGAATAGGTATATAGATAAGCCGTGATGGATGTAGTTTTATGGTAAGGTAAGAGGAGTGCAGATTGTGTGCCCATCAAGTGAGATGATGGAATGGGAGAGAAGGAATGGGAGACTGTGGGTTTACGGAGAGGGAGGTGTCGTCTGGTGTCTTGTAAAATTGTGCTATACGACCCTTCGTCCAAATGGGTACTTGATTTCTGTGAATAGGAGTTCGAGATTATCAGGATTATGCATCATCGTATATAATTGAGACCCAAGAGTACAAAACGTTACATTACTCTTCATGCCCAAATTACCAAACCCCAACCCCCCTCCCCGCCCTCTTACCCCTTCTTTCTTTGACTCAACTCAACTCAACTCAACCCAACCACCTGCCCCTTCGCCCCCCCCTCATCAAAAAGCACCAACAACGACCCCGAATCCAACACCACCAATCCCGGCCAAACGCTCACAACCCCCCCAACAGCAATCTTATCCCCCCACGCCCCACCCCCATCCTCACTCGTAACCAGCTTCGCCACACTCCCATCCAGACAATTCCCCGCCGGCCGATCCAGCGCCTCATCCTCATTAGTCTGAAAACTCACCACAAGCGTACCGCCGACATTTATAATCTGCGGCGCGCCGGCGCTGGCGTAGGGGCTGGGGGGGGTGTAGATTGTTTTCCGGCCGGACCAGGACTTGCCGTCGTCGGTGGAGGTGATGGAGGCGATGCTGAAGAGGCCTGTTGATTCGGTTTCGAAGACGGCAAGGAGGGTGCTGCCGCTGACGGTGGTGACGCCGGTCATGCCGTCGCGGGATGTGATATCAGAACCTGAGATTGTGAGAGGCGCACTCCATGTCGCGCCGTCGTCTGTGGAGAAGCGCTTGAGGGTGTCTTGGTCCTGAGCGGAGTTTTCGCGGGAGTAGTAGATTTGTACGTCGCCGGATTGTGCGTTGCGGAGGAAAGGTTCCCAGTTCCCGTTGATGGGGTTGGAGTCGGAAGATGCGGTGCTGAGGTATGTCCATGTTGCGCCGAGGTCGGTGGAGAGGCTGATGGTGATGCGGAAGTAGGTGTAGGCGCCTGTGGTGGGGTTTTTGGAGTGGTTTCGGAAGGCGCAGAGGACTTTTCCTGAGGGGAGCTGGAGGATGTAGGGGTTGTCGATGTCGTTGGCGTTGGATGGGCCGGAAGCTACGGAGCCTAGGGGTTGCCATCTGTGTGGATGGAGGTTAGTGGTGTTCTATGGAGACGATGGGTAGGTCGGAGACGGATCCAGGAGTTCGTTTCATTATCTGGTGGCATGTTCTACGGTGCCAGGCGAAGTCCTACGCAAAATGAGAGTTTCACTGGTGTGGACATACGATTTGCCGCCATCAGTACTCCTGACCGTCTTAATAATGTTGTTCCCTCGGCTGAAAGCGGTGTAGGCACCAATGAGACTACCATCAGAGAGATGATTGGCTCGAGGATATGTGCCGTCGCCGAAGACAACGGGGCTGCCCACCAGCTTTGGCACGACTCCTCTCTTCTCGACAACGGTAGACTCAATAGGTGCAGCGGAACACACCGAAATCAATAAGAGCACAAGGGCCACGATTAGAGCTGGTGGTTGATACATTGTTGTAATCTGGCAGTATGAAGATTTTTCCCAGCTGAAGTTCGGCCTCAAATTATAGGTATGACTTCCACTGTTATGTGTAATGTCTGGGGTAGCAGTACGTTTTAAGCATCGGGCAGTGACACGTCAACATCACTGGTGAGGTTTTTATATCTTGTCAACTTCCTTTTTCAGATTCCGCGCTACGTGTCTTGCATGACATCCCTTGCAACTCTTGAAGTTTAGTAGTATAGTACCCATGTTGTAACGGGGGTAGGAACGGAGAGCTGAGTGAGGAGCTTCCTCAACATCTCCGTGGTAAGACACAACCATCAATCCAACGCCTTTCCATTGCGTATGCCGAGGTCTACAGATTCGGACAAGGCCACCAAAGGAAGGTTATGCTGGATGAGATCCATCATAGCGACTTGATTGGAGTCAGACGATCACAACACAGGCTGGTTTGGTAAGGAGATAGAATGGAGAGGTAAACATATTCCGGAAGTAGTTGAAATGTATCTGCCTTTCATGATTGTTAGTTATTCTGCGTGAAGAGGTCGGAATTAGTCCAAAACTTACGACAAGGATTTGGGAGGGGAATCGTAGACGAGCCACTCAATTGTCGCATGAACATGGCCCCCCCTGTCATTCGTATCGTTGCCAAGGTGGCTCGATTGGGGAACGACTCACCGGGTTCTACAGTCTCAGATCGGAGAGCCATCGCTTGGTAATTCAAAGTCCGAGTTCGGTCAACCCCTCAATGGGAGGACATCTTTCCTCGTGTGTTCTGGCATACAATCAAATACACCTTTTCGACATCAAGTACAGACAGTGTACCGGATGCATGCCTAGATAAGTTAATACCTTGACCTCAGGGATCACCTGTAAAAGATTGAATATATGAGGTGTGACCAGCTCGATGACAGTCTCATTGGTCAAATATCACCACGAAGCTTTTCCGTCTGCCTTCGACAAGGTTAGGCTAAAGCAGTAAATAGCTCTCACCTACCGTAATAATTCCACCCATCACGAAGGATGTGATGTGACCTGCAGCTACTGACTGTGACAGCGGACGAGCATGGTATCCCGCCAAATAAAGGGTAAGACTGTTGGAGGCTGAGAATCCGCTAAGATAGTACTCCGGAGTCGCTCTTCGGCTCTCGACGAACAGGCCAGGGACTCTCATAAGATACTGACATATTGTCGATGTAGTGCATCAATTTCACTGCCTGCCGGACCTACAGACAATACTAACGCTCCTCAGTCGTAACGTGTCTGCTCAACATCATCAGAAGCACGGCACCACATTTTGATTCCAGGTGGAGGAGTTTCGGATAGCGTAGCATCCCGGTGTGTGGTTTCAATCCAGCCTCAGGCATATTGTACTTACCTTACCATATCTATTTCTTGTCTAGTCAGAAGTTTTAACTTGAGGTTCCCGCAACATAGCGACCCATGTCTGAACGCCTAGACCTTGCGGTCCATACTGGTCCAAATCGACACTCATCTTACCCACATCCTCTAAGAATCCACAGCGCTTGTACAAGGCATAGCCGACATTGCTAGAATCGACATAACACCTTTCTTGGTTCTTGTCTGCCTGAGCGAAGCCCCATCGGATGAGCATAGTCCCAGCCCCTCTGCGCTCATGCTTTGGGTGCGTACCAATCAGGGTGAGCACTGACACCACCGCGCTTGTCAGTCTTCCCCACACTTTCACACCAGGTGATTCGATTTGAGGCAGATGAATCACAGTGGTGGAGATAACTTACTCCAATGCGGCCCCTTCCTCCCCTCGTGATCTCCCCGCAACTCCGTTGTCATTCTTGAAACTTCCCTCATCAGCTTCTCATTAGCTCCCTCCGGCACATCGTGGACAAGAGCCAGGGTGTCCTCGTCCTTTCTGTAGCCATTTGGCAAGTGAATCCAAATCGCAAAGGCCACAATTTCGTTCGTGTCGGGATCTGTAACAATGAGACAATGGGTTTCTTGGTTGGGCGTCGGGTGCTCCTGTGATTCGATACTATCTCGAAAGGCAGCTGTAAATATCGCGAGTTGGCGCTCCCGCGAGACAGAGCCCATTGATACTATATGGCGGGGCCTGCGCTCGTAGGCGGAAATAAAGGCTTCGGCAAAGCCAGGAGCGTCGGAAGGAACGCATTGTTCCATCACGAGAGACATGGCTGTAAATGACGGTGCTAGCATGTGGGAACCGGCTGCAACTGAGGGAAAGAGTCGTTTCCCCTTATAGATGTACAACATATAAGATGAGTCATGATGAAGCGGTGCTCGGCGATAATGCCGCTGAAAGCCGAAGTACTTATGTCAATCTATGAGGGGGCGCGATCAACGAAGCTTGGCTGGAAAATATCTGAAGAAATATGCCCAAGTCTACAGAGAGTGTAGTCCTGAGCCTCTAATCGGGGGCCCCCTGAGTCGCCAGCTCCTATTAGTCCACGATTTATCGGACTGGCATTCGCAACTACTACAGCAGAAAAAGTTGCGTCGATGCTTATAGAAACGATTAGCGTATTAATAACTCTTGTAACTCCTTGGCACTATTCTAGCTAGACTGACCGCGTCGGGTCGGTACTTCGAACTCGAGTCGGGTTCCCGACTCGACTCTTGGCGAGTCAATACCAAATTCCTGGCCCGAGTATTCGGGTCGGTACCAATAGTTGGTACCGAGTATTCGAGTCAATACCATAGGGTAGTATCGAGTATTAGTACCGAAGTATTAACCTAACTCGCCAAGACTTTTTTCTCTAGTAATATTTTCTATTTTTAGTAGTATTTCTTACTATATTTTCTATTTTATTTTCTATAATTATTATTATTACTACCTACGTAATTCTTTAAAAGTAAATAAGGTAATATAGAAAAGTAATATATATCCCTATAAAGATAAAGACTATAATATTAGTAATATTTTCTATTTATAGTAATATTTCTTACTATATATAGGATTTACTATTATATTATTAATTATTATTATTATTATTACCTAGGTAATTCTAAAAAGTAGATAAGGTAATATAAAAAGGTAATGCATACCCCTAGGGAATTAAGGGGGGTATCTAAATTCTAATTAAAAAAAAATCTAATTTTAGAATAGGGGTAATTCTAGAAAAAATTTGGTCTCCCTTACTATTTTATTAGGGGCTTAGCGTCTTGGCGATACCTTAGCGAGTCGGGTCGGTCTAACCCGACTCGCCAAGGTACCGAGGGCTTTTCGGGTCGGTACCGGAAGTAGGTACCAAGTATTCGGGTCGGTACCTAAACAGGTACCGAGTATTCGGGTCGGTACCAATCTATGGTACCGAAACCCGACTCGACGGTCAGTCTAATTCTAGCTGCTAGTCAGACGATACAGTCCTATATATAGGTAGGTACGCACGCGGGTAACAAAAATATTGGATTACTAATGACTTGGCGGAGATCCCCCACCAAATTTCTATGTAAATTGTCTACTTTTCTCGACTAAAACCCTGTTATTTGTCCGTTACCATCTAAAACAGCCTGGAGTCGTTTAGGTATACTAGCTACTTGCTTATTCACGTACTTAATAGTTACATGTTCCTCCTACCCCTAAACGATATAGTCTCTTATAGTATAGTCGTCTTAATAGGGGTACTTATAAAGTATCTATTTAGGTCCTTAACGATTCGACGGTACGACTTCTAGTTAATAAAGCGATTATAAAGAATAATAGTATAATAAGGCGTAGTTAAATCCTTATAAGATATATAAGTACTAGGGGACGATTTATTAGTTATTAAGAAAAGTAGATAATTTACATAGAATTTTAATAGGGGATCTCCGCTAAGTTATTACTTTAGTAATCTAATATTTTTATTACCTACGTAGTATAATACAGATACTTTTAGCTGAGATCTATACTAAGGTACCCGATTTATTTTACTTACCGCGTGTTAGTACTAGAGGATAGTAAAACTTATATATACGCTAAGAGGACTCCTAGCCTATCTTCCCTATCCTCTATTAAAGTACTAAACCTCTAAGACTACTTAATATTAGATAGGTTTTATAGTCCTAATTTTAAGTAATTATTTAATATTATTTAATAGTTAATAGCTATATTAGGCTATAATATTTACTAATTATATAGATTATTAAGTTAGTAATTTAACTATTAAATTACTAATTTAATATAAATAATAGCCTAATTAGGCTATTATTCTAATATCCTTTATAATTAATCTATTACTTACTTATATTTATATTTATTCTATCTCTCTTATAACCTTCCTCTACTATTATTAATAGTTATTTTATACCTTCTAGGCGTACTTTAAAGTCTTCTAAGGATATCTTAAGTACTAGTACCTTTATTATTACTATTATTAATACGCTAGATCCTCCTTTTATATCTTTATAACTAAAGATCTTAATATAACGCGATAAATATATAATTATTATATATTTATATAATTAATAGGAAGATATTATTACTAGCCTTTATATAAATATACCTCTTATACCCTAGGAACCTCTTAATAATAATAATATCCTTCCCTTATATTCCTCCTAACCTACCTTATAAAAGTCCCCTTATAAAGAGAAAGGTTATAAGAAAGCTAGGTTATATAATATAAAGCTATTATAATATTTAAGGAGGTATAAAAGAAGGGGGACTAGGAGCTTAAATATCTTATAATTAAATAGTTATAATAAGAAGTATAAGAGAGGTAGGTAAAAGGGATAAAATATATATAAAAGAATACTTCTTAATATTAAGGAGATAATAATATTTATTAATTATATACTAATTAAAGTAGGTATATATAGACTTTCTAGTATAAATTTATAATAGAAGGATATATAATAAGACTTTAAGATATATACCTATTATTCCTACTCTTAGAATAGTTATTAATAAAAGGTAGTAATACTACTTAAATAGTATAAGTATAAGAAGGAATATAGTAGGAGATCTAGATATATAATAATTAATAATAACCTTATATAAGTACTAGATTAATAGTAACTAATAGGTAATAAAGTTTAAGCTAGAAAATATAAAAAGAAGTAAGATATAAAAAATAAAGAGAAAATATAAGATTATAATACTAGATAAGATATACTCTCTACTTACTAGGGTAAAAAGGTTATAAGGGAAATAGAGAATACTAGTTCTAATAAAATTCATTCCTATAAAGAAAATAATAAATAAGACTCCTCTTTAAAAGGCTTATCTATCTTACTCTTATTTATAATAATATTACTATTACCCTCTAATATAAGTATTATATTAAAAGGTTCCCCCTACTAGTAGTAAAGCCTAAGTCCTTAATATTAGAGTAATACTAGCTACTAGAGTAGTATTAGTATTAAGAGTAATCTTAAGGATAAAGCTAACTCCGCTAATAGTATTATCTATTAGTTATAATAACTATAATAGTAGAATAAGAAAAAGAATAGGGGGATAAGGTTATAAAAGGATAGGTAAAGATTTACAAAAGTATAAAGGTCTTATCTAACTTAGGATATAACTACTATTTTAATTAATTTTATAAAGTAAAGTTTAAAATTCTTTAAATCTTATAATATAATAATTCTAGTAATAATACTTATAAGTATTAGTAGGCCTATATTAATAAGTTATACTTAGGCCCCTCTATTTATTAATATTAATATATCTATAATAATTAGTACTTAAAACCTAGCTTTAATTAAGAAGCTAGAACTTATTTATAAATAGTAACTTAATATTAACGTAGAACTTAAATATTTAATTAAAGGAATATAATATACTTATAATATATTAAATATACTTTATAAGGAGTTATAAGCCTTTATAACTTTATTATAAAGGTAAATAAGGGCCTAGGAGGACTATATTTAAATACTTTATATAAATTAAGTCTTATATTAATAGTATCTAAGTAAAGAGATAGAATAAATATAAAAAATACTAGAAAATATTACTAGTAAGATTAGTCTTACTATCCCTATAAATAATAATATATTAAGCTATCCCTAGATATCTAATAAAAAGGTTATAAGTATAGTATAGTTATATATTAATAGGCTTAATAGTATTAAGGATATAAATTAAGTAAGTAATAGTAGAGACTTTAAAAGTAATAATAATAATAGTAAGTAAAGGAGAAATACTATAAAGGATTTTTATATAAAAGTTAATAAGGAGTTTAGTAAAGATAGGGTTAATAATATATAATAGGAATACTATAAGACTAGTAGATATAATACTTAGGTATATTTTATAGCTCTAATATATAAAATAATATAAAATAATAAAATAACTATTAATATAAACCCCTAATATTTAAGTAACTTAAGATTAGGATATTTTAGAATAAGAAGTAGAGAAACTAAATAGAATATAGAAGTAGAAACTTCAGGCGAGAATAAAGAAATAAGGCCTTATAAGATGCTTACTATTTTATAGTAATTATATAAATAGGTTATATTACTTAATAAGGATAGGTTTCTTATATTTCTTATATATATTATAGATTTAGGCTAATTTATAACTTATCTTTATAAGCTTCTCTATAACTTAAATTTAATAATAAGCTCTTAATTAGTAATATAGTCTATAAACTAATAGTATTATAGCGTTAGAGTTAGGTAATTATATATAGATTATAAGCTTATAATCCCTTTAGTTATATTATAAGGCTTAATATAAAGAAATATACCTAAGTAATTATTAGGCGGAGTTAATTATCTTCTTACTATAATAGAAAATACCTAATTTCAGACCCTAAGCTTATTATAACTTATTAGTTAGTTAATAAGTACCCTAATTACCCCTCTAGGACTAGCGCGAATATTAAAACTCTAATATTTCTTCTTATTCTACCTTTATCTATATTAATACTCTATAATATTTTCTATATAAATAATATTACTCGACTTACTTTAAGGTACTTAATACTTTAAAAATTATTAAAATCAGTCTATTACTTTAAAAGATATATCTAAATAAATAGATTTCCCTACTATTCTAGTCTAACTATCTTATATCTTAGCGCCTTCCTATTATATTAATAAATTTTTCTTCCTACCTCTTCCCTATTCTTAATACTATTATATAGATATTAATACCTCTCCTTATAATCTATAACGTATAAATTATACTAGCCGCCTTTAAATAATATAGTATTACCCTTCTTATACTAAATTTAGCTCCTCTAGCTCCCTATTAATACCTTCTAAGCGCCTAGCTCTTTCTAACCTAGACCCTAATACTATTAATAAGAGGGTTAGATCTTATAAGACTAATAGTATAAGGCGTATTAAACGCTTAAAGAAGACTAATTTAGGTACCTAAGTTAGGTCTAATAACTTACTAGTAAACCCTAGAGATATTATATTAATAGAACCTCGCCCTAGAGAAATACTATTAGGTACTCGCCCTTATAACTACCTTAATAAGAGTATTACTCCCTAGTAATATATAGCCCTTACTAATATAACTATTTAAGTAGTTATTCCGCCTAGGAACCCTTAATAACCTACTCCCCCTATCTTTAAAGAGACCCCCTAAGAAATTACTCCTCTACTAGCTCCTAAATATTATCTAGAAACGCGTTACTAGTATACTTACTAGTAGGCTAATAAAGATAATAATACTAAGTATTAACCCCCCGTTTAACGAGGCCTATACTAGCGTTAGAATAATATATATTAGGGGCGGATACTAGGCTAGAGATATTAAGTATATAGGGATCCCTAGAAAGTAGGAGATATAATACCCTACTTAGTTAATAGATTATTTAATACCCCTATAAATAGATATTTATACTATAATATATTATTATAAAAAAATTAATATACTAGTATAAGAGGCGGTTAATAGCTATATTATAATAGTAGGAAGAATAATTAGCTATCCCCTAACTAGTTATATAAGCTAGCTAATATTAACTTATTACTTAAGGGGCCTTAAAAGGAGGCTAAGCTTAGGGTATAATTTATTAATAAATTACTTAGTAATATAAATAATATTATTATTAATAGATAGTTTATAAGAAGGAGGACTATATATAGTAAAGAATTTTTAAATAATATTATTAGTTATAATAATTATCTCTCCTTTACTAGTAAGGGTACTACTAATATTAATACCTATATTAATTAAACTACCTTCTAGATCTAGGGGTCTATCTATTATTTAATAGGTCCTCTTATTATTAATAATAGCCTTAGGCTAAAATTCGCCTAGATTTATATACTAGATAGTATATAGGAGTAACTAGACGTTTACTATTAATATTTTAATAATTTAAATTAAAATACCCTTACTTCCGCTTAGTATACCCTCTAGTCTATTAACTTATATATCTAGGAGTTTAAATCCTACTATAACCACCTTAAAGAGAATAAATTATAATATCCTATTAATATTATAAGCGTTTATATCTAATAGCTAAATCCTAAATAATAGGATAAAGGTACTTATAATTACCCTACCTTTATAGAAGTAGCCTATATTATAATAACTCCTAATAATATTATAAGAGGCTAGATTAAGCGGGATATCTATATTAAAACTATTAAGGGGGGCCTTATAATAATTCCTAATTAATATCCTTCCTATATAACCCTCTAATATCTGCTCCTATTTCCTTTTAGTAAATAGTTATAGTATAACTACCTCCTATTAGCTAGCTACTAGCTTCTAGGCGATTATCTATTATATATATTACGATAGAACTATATTACTAATACGCTCGCCTAGTATACCTTAATTAGTAGTAATAATAAACTAAAGTAGGAAGAGGGTAGTACCCTAAGTAGGAACTAGACTAGTATATTACTAGCGAGTATATACCTTAGAGTTATAATAGGTCTTAGCGAGTAATAAGATAATAATTTTATATAAAATAGATATAAGTAAGACTATTTAATATATTTCCCTAGTTATTTTCTAGACCTAAATCCGCTTACTTATAAATAGTTCTAAATAATTTAGATATTAATTAGGGGATAGTTAATATTATTTAAATGATTAGCTAATTAATATCTAGATCTAGCCTAATTTCTTTAATTATATAATTAATAGTAGATATCTATTTAGCTACTAGGCTACTAATATCTAGATATCTATAGAGCTTAATAACCTAAATTAGTATTATTAGAATTAATAGACTATTTAAGCGGACTACTACTCCGGCCTAATAGATAGGCTTAGTACTAATCTAGATATCTCGCTTAAAGATATTAGTAGTAAGGTAACTATCCTCCTATTAATAATACTAGGAAGCCTACGTACTATAAAAGCGAGGATATAAGATACTATAATAATAGTTTAAAAAAGAGATAACCCTAAATTTTTTATTACCTTTATATATAATCCTAAGTAGCCTAATATTTAGAGCTTACTAGTATCTAGTTAGATATTAGAGTACTATTATAACCTAATTACCCGTATCTTTAATTAGAAGCTCTAGGAGCTTATAAAGGACCTCTTTAAGGAATATATCCTTAATATATATAGGCTACTATTATATTATTAAGTTTTAGAAGCGAGGTCTCCTATATACTTATATTCTCCTTATTATATAGGAAGAGGATTAGATCTAGATAGTTAGTAATATTAATAGCGTTATTTAAGTATTTATCCCCCCTTAATAGGATAATAATATACTATATAAGTTAGTCTTATAGTATATAGTTTATAATTACTATACTAGCGTCCCTAGTAATAGATATTTTAGTTAGGAGAAAAATTATTATAATAAGGCTTTTCTAAAGGATTTTCGCTAAGAGACGTCTTTTATACTTAATAGGAGTTATCCTCTTTATAAGCGTCTAGTCGGCCCCCTTAAACCTAATTCCTCTATTAATAATAGGTAGGTTATCCCTTATAACCCGTACCTATTAAAGAAATATAGTACCTATATTAATATTAAGATCTATAGCTCTATTAAGTCTATTTTCTATCTATATAAATATATTTATAAGGGACCTAATTAGGTTAATATCTCCCTTACTAGGAATTATACGCGTAATAATAATAACCCTACTCCTAATAGCTAGCCGCGATAGTAAGGGGAGTTAGTAAATAAGATTATAAAGTACTAGTTAGCTCGCTAGATTAGATCTACTAAAGCTATCTAGAAGATACTCTTATTTAGTATAAGTATTATAAAGCCTTATATTAAGCGTTTATAAATCTACCTCCTAGACTAATAGCATACCCTTTTTAAGCCAGCTAATAACTAGGCTATTAACAAGGCTATTAAATAAAAGCTAATAGATAGTAATAAGCTCTATAGGACTATATTAATAGAGTTTTTTAATATAAACTATCTTACTAAGGAAGCTTATAAGAATAGTTAGCTATTACCTTTTATAAAATAGAATAGGAAACGTCCTACTATTATAAAGGATCTACTTAACTATCTATACGCGGATTTTCCTAAGTTCTTTACGTAGAATAAAAGAAATAAATAATAGAAAATATATAAAAAAGGTAAGACTCTTAGGCGTATTAATTTTATTAATCTAAAAACTAAAGATCTCTATTATTACTAACTACTCCTCTATTATATTAAGGGGGTTATATTATTTAATAACCTCTAGATAGTAGATAGCTAGCTAATAGGATAGAAGGAGGCTTATATAGAGCTTAGGTTAATTAAAAATAATAAATATACTAATAAGATCCTTAATAAGGGAAAGGATTTTTAGGGAGGTTATAAGCTACGCAGTCTTTTTATATTAGTATTAATTAAACTCTAACCTACTAACGCCCTAATATTATAGAATAAGTATAAGGAGTATATCTTAAATAACTACTTATACCTCCTATAATAGGATTTTTTAACGCTTTAGATCCTAGATAATTATTATAAGTAATAGTTATTTACTAAATAGTACGCCCTTTACCTAATTAACGGCTAATTAGAATATTAATTAACCCTTAAATATACTAAGGATCTAGCCTAATATAGCCTACCTATTCTAACTATTCTATTTAATAATTTTAATAATATTCTAAATAGACTTTTACGGGAAGAAATATCTTACTAAATTACCCCTAATAAGGCTAAGGTCTTATAGAATAGGCTAAATACTAATTAATATTATACTACTAGTTAGATTATTACCGCTATTAACGCTAATACTAATAATAAATTTAGTACTCTAGGTATACTATTCTTCCTTAATAATACTAGGGGGACTAGTAAGATAATAGTTTAAAATATTATTATAAAAAGGCTACGTTCCTAGTAAAAGGTTACTCTAATAGTAGTATCTTCTAGTATTATATTAATACTATTATAGGGAGGTTAGACTACTTACTTATAATTCAAGATACCCCTAGACTCTAATACTACCTCCTTATATAGGATTAAAAAGGGTATAAATCTTATTAAGCTAATTAAGTAAGCTTATATTATCTTTTAAGATAAGTCTCCTATATAGAGTTAATATAATATAGAAGCTTTTAGTTATAGCCTTTAAGATATCTATAATAATAATTAGGCTTATTTTAGGGGTAAGGTAGTCTACTTTTATAGTAACTTCTGATAAATACTCTTAGTTATTCTAGGAGGATCTAGTAGCTAGGTTATTAAGGCGTATCTTTAGAAGGCCTATTTCTAAAATAAGGTTATATATTTAAATCTTACTATTAATAAGCGACTTAATAATCCTAACCTAATAGACGCTATATATTATAAAATAGGACTATTTATAAGTAATCTCCTCGCTATTAATAATAGTATTAATATCTAGAAAAGCCCTACTACTAATAAAGATATATTATATTAGAAATATAATTATACCCCTAGAGATACTATTAATAATTTAGTTAAGAATATCTATACTAATATTAGGATAAATATCTCTTAAAGGGATTATCTATTAAAATAGGCTATTCTTACTATTATTAATAAAGATATTATTAGTATTAATACTAAGATAATATTATATATCCCTAGTAATATAATAATATACTAGAGTATTAATTATACTATATTAGAAGAAGATAATAAACTCTTCCCCCCTAAATACTTTTATAGGTTTTATAAACCCTCCCTACTATCTTATAAGCTATATATTAAGCTAGGCGTACTAGTTATACTACTATAGAACCTTAATCTACTATATCTATATAATAGGACCTAATTATAAGTAATAAGGTATAATAAGTATATCTTTAAGGGGGAGATTATAAGTAGTACCTATAACGGTAAGAAGGTAATACTATTTAAGACGCTATTATAATTTAAAGAAAATAATAGGCGGATTCCTACCCCCTTTATTTATAAGTAGTACCCTATCTAACCGGTATTTATTATAACTATTAATAAATTATAAGGTTAATTAATAAAGTATATAGGTATTAACTTATAGACTAGGCCTACTTTTAGCTATAATTAGCTATATATAGCTCTATTATAAGTAATAAGATAGGGAAACCTCTATATTATTAGGCCTAAAACTCCTAAATATATATCTAGCTAATTAATAAGAAATATTATATATAAGTAGATACTATTAGATAATAGGTAGACTACTCCTAATATATTAATTATAACTTATTATTAATACCTAAATCCTATTAATAGCTACTTAGCGGCCTATAAGAATATTAATTATAATATTAGAAGTATAAAAACGGCCTAATACTATACTTAATTATATAGTTTAGTCTTTATATTAGACTATAATATTAGATTATCTAATGATAAAAATAAGCTATTCTACTATTTAATTTATTAAATACCGCTAGTTGAACTTTAAAGGGCTAGATAAATACTAGGCCGTATTAACTTTTATATCTAATAGATTCCTCTATATTAACGCGATAAATCTAGTAGGACTATTAATAGTTATTATAAGAGTATAAAAGATATATTATAATATAAGGGATATAATAATTAAAGAATTATATTAAATAGTCTAGTAGCGTAGAAGTTATTAATAGAATAGAATATTACTATACTAGATATCTTATAGTTAGTTAGGTACCTAATAGATAGTATTAGTCTTTTAACGCTTCTATCTTAATAATAATAACGTCTTTTCTTAATAATAACTAATATGATAAGTCGTCTAATAATAGTATACTTAATTATACCCTATTAGTCTTAAATAGTAACGTTATAGTAGAGTTATAATATAAGTAGGCCTAATAACTATTTATTAATACTCTAGTACTAGATAACTATTATAAATAATCCCTTAGATTTAAAATTAATATTTTTAATAACGTTTACCCTATATCTCCTATACTACTTAAGGGGGGTCTTAGTATCTATAAGAGTTTATACGAATATCTATTATATTTAGACTTAAATTTACCTTATAACTATTATTACTTACTAATAAATAAAAGAACTATACTTTTAAGTATACTTTTCCTAAGTAAAAATCTTGAATTTTTATAGGTATTTTCTAGTAATATTATAATATAATTTACTAATAGGTATTATATTAGATTAGAGATCCTTATTTATAAGTACTTATTAGTTAGAAGTCTACTATTATATAAAGATAAAGAGATAATTAAGTACTACCTTCTATCTATAAATAAATAGGTAGATTAAATATTAAAGCTAAATATTAGAATATTACCTTAGGATATTTTTAAATAAAGAATAAGATAATTAGATTATATTACTCTTAATAGCTAAATTCGCGTATTATAATAGTATTTATATTATACTAGGTTATTTACTATTTTATATAATATATAGATATAATCTATATATAAAAGATAAAGTTAGGGATAAGTTTCTAGAAGGAGGAGTACTTATAATTAAAGACTATATAAAAAATCTTTTAAAAGTAAGAGCTATATTAGTAGATTAATAATAGACTATTTAAGTATAAGTTATAAAGTTTTATAATAAACTTTATATCTTAAAGTCTTATATAATAGGAGAACTAGTAATATTAGTTATAAAGAACTTAAAGTAAAAAAGATTAAATTAAAAGTTATTATATAAGTATACTAGTCCCTTTAAGGTAGTAGATATAATTAAATACTAGGTATACTACTTAAGTCTCTTAATAGTATAAAGAATCTAGCTTATATTTTATATTTCTTTATTAGAATTATATTAGAGCTATCTTAATAAAAGTAAGTAATTATTTATACCTCCTCTAGAACTTATTAATAGTAAAGAATATTATAAGGTAGAATAAATCTTAGATAGAATAAAAAGTAAAGGTATTTAATACTACTTAATTAAGTAGTCTAGTTATAAAATAGAATATAATTAATAGATATCTATTAAAGATATAAATATAAAAGACTTATAAAGGGAATATAATAATATATATATAATAAAGAAATATTATAAGTAAAACACTAGTATATAATTATTATAATAGAACTATTTAATTATAAAGTTAAGTTATATAAGGTAAGTTATAAGTTATATTTATTTAATAGAGATTTTAATAAAGAGGTATATAAAAAAGGAATTAATTAAGGGGAAAATCCTTATAACCTAAAAAAAGAATCTTTACTTAAAGGCGTAGTATTAAAGTCTTATAAGGGGAGTATATTAAAGTAAGCTAGAGCTTATAAAAGATAAAGAAGGGCTTATAATAGATAAGCTAAAGGATAAGGTAGTATCCCTAATAGGGGTAGGTAGAGGAGGTAGAGTAGGTATAGGAGTAGGAGTAATAGAAGTAGGAGGGGTATAAAGTATATAAGGGGCGTAAATCTTATAAGTAGAGGGGGTAGTACTAGTAGAACTACTATTATAAGAAGGGTAGCTAGGGCTAATAAGAGCGGGGGTAGGTAATATAATAATAGGGGAGGTAATAGCTTCTTCCTCCTCCTCCTTTATATCCTTTAAGGTCTCCCTTATCTCCCCCTTATTAAAATTATTATTATCCTCCTCTTAATATATAATTAATTTATATAAAAATAGTAGAATACTTTAATAATATACTTACCTCCCCTAACTCCTTATTAACCTCTATTATAATAAGGGTAGTTAACCCCTTTTATAAAAGTATTAATATATATTATAAGAAATATATAATAAAAGAACTTACCTACTATCTTATTATATCTAAGATACTCTTTAAGATAATAGTTACTTAACTACCTACCTTTATATTAAGGTATAATAATTCCTTAGAGGTTTATAACTTATATAAAAGTATTTTATTATACTCCCTTAAGTAAATTACTACCTCTACTTTAATTTAAAAGGTAGTAACCTATATTATAAAGGTAGTATAATAGGGTAACTTTCTACCCTAGAGGGTAATAATAAGGTTATAAGTAAGGAGGCTAGATAAATAAGTATAAAAGGTAAGGGGGACTTATAACTTATTAATATATTATAAGTAAATTATATTAAAATCCTATTATTATAAATTAATTTATAAGGCTTATAAAGGTAGTAGTACCTCTTATAAGCTCTACTAGTCTTATAGTTATATAATAACCTAGGACTTAAACCTAGGTACTTAGCGTACTAAAGATAATAGGGTTATAAGAGGGCTACTACCCTAGTAGTATAATAGGGTAGCGCGGCGTAGTAAGAGGGTTTAACTATCTATTATAAGAGTTAGTTAATAGGAATACCCTTAAATATAAAGAGTATAAAAATAATTTAAAAGAAGTATAATATAATAGGATATTAATAAGGTCTTTAAATAATTAATATAATAGATTTATATAAGAAGGTAATTTATAAGTAATATACTTATAATATATTTAAAGATAATTAAAGTCTATTATAAGGTAATAATATATATAAAGTAGTAAAGGATAATTAGTAAAGACTTACCTTAATTATTATTATAATTATTAACTATTTAATATATAGTACTATATTAATAATTAATCCTTTATATTATACTTATACTTTAATAGTAGTTATCTTATAAAATATTAATAGTATTAATATTAAATATATTAGCTTCTATTATTAATATATTAAGATATAACTTAAGGTAACTTATAATAGGTTAATATTAGTAATAATAGTTATAAAAGAAGTTAGAAGTAAATAAAATATAACTTTATTATATACTATATTATATATATTAATTACGCGATTTAATAGTATAATATTATTACCTAACTTTTATATTATTATTTATATTATATATTTATAAAGTAATATAATAGTAAACTTAATTAATAATTATATTCTACTATTAATATAAATTATAATTATAAAGGCTTTTATATATTAGTAGTATATAATATTAATAGTATATTACTATTATTATATTATTACTATCTTTAGAACTCTTTCCCTTACTTTTCCTACTAGGGTTTTAAAGGTTTTTAATAAGTCCTATTATAGATAGTAATAGTTAGTATTAAGGGATAAATAACCTTAAAGGGGAGGTAATTATTAGGATATCTTAATATATCTAGCTAATATAATACGGCCTATTAGTAGTATTCTAGTAGTATTAGTTTAGCTTCTTATTATCCTAATAAATATCCTTTTATCTAGATATCTAAGAGGCTAGGTAGCTTCCTTAAGGGGTATTTAGATAATCCTCCCTCTACCTCCTTAGAAGGTAGAGATTAGTTCTTTTATAAGTATAAAGTTACTAAAGTATTAAGTCTACCTTTATAATACTATCTACTCGCTAGTAGTTTATACTATCTATTCTAGCCCTTAGAAACTAGCCTTCTAGTCTAGTTCCTAATAAGTAATCTATATATTAGCTATTCTTTTATTAAACTTTCTCTTCTATATATTTAGGTAGCTTATATATAGTAATATAATAAATTCTATATACTTATAAGCTTTATTATTAAATAGATCTAGAACTCGCTACCCTTAAAATACTTAATATAACTAGTCTTATATACTAGAAGTTTATAGTATTATTAAATTATTTACCTTTCCCTTAAATAGGTTATATAATATATTAATTAGACTATCTAGGTATATTACTCCTAATTATATTATACTATATACCTTTTTATATATAAAGTAGAAGAACCTCTAGTCTTCCTTTAATTAATAAAAGTACTAAAATATTCTATTAATAAACCCTTAAATTATAAACCTCTTATATATTTTACTTATATATTTAATTACCCTTATATACCTCTAGATCCTATTATATTTAAGAATAGGATACTAGCGTAGGATAGGATTATAATAATTATATAAGTACTTAAGGATATTATTAATTATAGTAGAAATAAAGGAGGAAGACTAGTTAAATATTATTAATAACGTATATAAAGGACGTAGGTATAAGAATTTTACTAGAATAAGATATAAAGTAAGTTTTAAGCTAGGCTAATAATTATATTACTAGTTAATACTTTTAAGGTTAAAATAAGTAAGTAATTAATATATCTTATCCTTAATAAATTTAAATATCTACCTTATTTACTTAGGTAGGAAATTATTAAGACTCTACTCCTTACTTTAATACTTAATTAGTAGGATATAGGTGTAGTATAAGACTTAGCTAATATAGTATAAATTAAAGATAAGGAGGGCTAGAGTAGCTATATATATAATATCTATAGTACGTTATTATTAATAATATAAATAAATAGATAATTACTAAAAGGGGTTTTACGGGTAAATCCTAGATATATAAGGCTAAGCGGCGACGGCTTATATTCGGGTAAATTTAGATTAGGGTTAGCGTACGGCTAGACCCGTGCAAATCATTGAATAAACGTTGAATAATCTCACTGCAAAACCTGTCTAATCTCAGATTGAGTATCAGGTTCAAGCCGAATCGCCATAATTCCGCTCTATGAGGATAGTTCTATAACAAATGTTCCGTATGTACACCGCAAATAGAGGCCCCCAGAGACATCACGAGCACACACAGACTTCAGCAGTAGACCGTGACACCCAATCAACGGATAGGGGGGACCTTATGTATAGCTCTCACTAACCCACCACCACTCCCACCGCTCTTGTAACATCCACATCTATACCCCTCTAAACAAAACCAAAGACGAACCCACCTTAAACACCCACTATTCCCAACGACTATAAAGACTGTGACGAAATAGCAGCCTTTATTGCGCTCGCTGAAGCTGTGCGTTGATTATCGGTGGATAGTCAACTTGATCAGGATAGAACCATCTAGAAGGGGGTGGTATGTTTTTGTACGGAGCTAGTATGATGCTTGAAGATACTTGATATCATTGAGTATCGTATTTAGCCGCGAGATCTTTGCGCTTCGTTGATATTGTATAGCTGTCAAGATGGGGAGGCTATTGGTGGTAGTAGCCTGGTGCTGACAAGTTTCTATGCTTCCCGTTAAGACAGCTGAATGTATTTCATGGATCCAGAAGAGGTGATTCATCGAAATCTTCTTTGCGGTCGCTAAGAGGTGGGTATCCGGGGGAATTGGCACAGATGCCGGTGGCTAGAAAAGAAACCCCAGGGATTGAGTGTAGAAGAGTCGTTGGCAGTATAAGCGCAGTATGTCATATGCCTATTATAAGAATTCCGACGCTCAACGCTCGTTCGTTGAGCAAATGGGGGTTCAAAAGATCATAAATGGAATTCCTGCACACCAGCCCAAAGATCTAGTCAACCCTGGTAGGAATCTTGATCTGTCCAATCTTGCGATCCTGGTGCGGTATGCCATATCTGGCACCCACACCCTTCCTGCTCCTCCCATCCGCTCCCACGCTCTCAACCTTGATATCCTGAAATCTGAACACACTCCTTCCAGTTACAGCCCTGGTAACTTCTTGCGCCTCCTTCACCTTCCGAATCCTATCCGCCTCTTTCCTTTTGTCCGCCTCAAGCTCGTTCGCTGCTCTCTGCCTCTCCAGTCTTTCAGGTTTCGGCACTGCTTCATTCCTCCATTTCTCCAACTGTATGAGTTCAGGATGTGGGATGCGGTCTTCTGCGGGCAGTAGCGTACGGTCGAACACTTTGCCTGCGTCGCGACGCGTGAAGTGGCGGGATTCTGAGACGGGGTGGAAAATTTGAAGTTCGGTGGCGCGATGGACGGGGAGGTCGTTGATGGATTCGTGAGTGACTGGGTCATTGGGTATGTATGGAGTTTGAGGCAGCATCCTCTGCACAGCTTTTGCGTAGGCGGTTGCAAGCGGCTTGCCCTTTAAATTGAAAGTTTAGCAGGGGCCAAGAAGACGTTGACAATTACAGCAAATATAAAGCATGCCAGAGGAGGTTAAGTCAGAGAGTTGTAATTATGTTTGGTAACCATGGTGGAAGTCTTCAAGACTAATCGATGTGTTTTTTCTCATCATTGGGTTGGCAGCAGCGCAAGGTGACAAGCATCGAGGCCCAAATCACATACCTGCTTCTCCCATTCTTTCTCCACAGCCTTCAGCCTCACTACCGCAGCCACTCTCTTCATCTCGACATTCAAGACTGCGCTGGTATCTCTCACGCTCTTCCCATCTTCCATCACCCTCTTCCATATCGCATCTTTGAGCTCTTCACTTAGCACAGCTTGACTTCTATACTGCCGATTCATTGGGAACGGCATCAGGTCTTCGGCAGTCTCTTTCGGTAGCACCTGAATCTCTCTCTTCGCCTCTGAGATTGCCTCAGCTATACTTGCGTCTTTTCTTTCCCGGTTGGCTTGTCCATCTCCCTCTTCCTGCTCCTCCACATTCTCTCTTTCCTCACCTTTCTCCTGCTCCTTGACTTTCGCCTTGGCTCCTACATCTGCCGTCTTTGCCCTCAACAAATTTCCACTCCGATCATAGGCATTGAGGTAATTGGTGGAGCCGGGTAGGGGATGTCGGAATACTTCTCCCGGGCCGTTGAGCCAGCGGTACATCTCACCGCGCTGTCGAGTGGCATTCCGCGGAGTCGATGAAAATGGTCTTGAGCGTTCTTGGCAAAGACATTTGCAAATGTGAGAGGATCGTGACGACAGTACAGAGGGTGGTTGAAGTTTGGGATGCCGTATCCGAGGCGGCATTGACGTTGATGACGACTGTTAGTACACGAAAGGCTGTATCCGGCGTACAGAGAGTACCGACCTAGCGAAGGTCAATAGCAAAATCAAAAGATTGTAGAAATTGTAAAAAATCGGATGGCAGTCGCTATGCCAAGGCCGAAGGCTCAATTAGTGCTCTTTTCCCTATTCATTGAGAATAAAGTGTGTGATTCATGTTATTTGAATTCTGCAATCAATAGTAATGTACTAAATTATAGATAGCGTCTATTTCCTACAGGATTGTACGCCAGACGCCTCATTGTCTCTACTCCCCTCGAACTACGTTGGTCCATACACCAATCCTTCTTAGCCTAGACCAATAGCAGCCCATTCATACATCAAAAATCATCTCCCCTCTCGCAACATCATTTTTCGTGCCCAGACTCTAATTGTTCTGCTGGCTGTTGAGTATCCTGAGGATAGCCAAGAAAAGGTTGATGATGTCCAGATAAAGCGAGATTGCGGCAGCTATTTCCTCCTCGACGTGATAGTGGCGCATGATGAGTTGCGTATCGATCAGAATATACCCGCTGAAGATCAGCGCAGCGATCGAGCCATAGACCATCTCAGCTCTCTTGTTGTATGGGAAGAAAGCTCCTACAAAGCCGAAAAGGATAAGTATCCATAACGCACCAAAGAGATATGGCTGCCACGCAGTGAAGTCGTATTTGGTCTGGCAAGCGAACAACGTTAGAGCAACGAAGATACCGGCCGTCAGGACTAGTGCTAAAAGCACAATCTTCGTATCGTAGAAGGTGACGATGACGCCGATGGAGTAGGCTTCGAGCGCTGTGAAGCCGCTAAGAAAGAGTAGGTTCGTAGGGTATGATTTGCGTTTCCAGAAGGTCAAGAGCATGAAACCGATGGCTCCGAAGAGCGACACGTACATCATCCAAACGTTCGACTGGATCCAATGCTTATAGCCTTGACTGAAGTAGGAGATGGAGCTGACGGCCATCGTGGCGAGAATCTGGGCGGTCCTGTCATAATGAGCATCCGGCTCCAGCGAGGTTGGTATATACGTAATGAGCTTACAGGATGGCATAGACTTTGCGAACGAACTGCATCCGGATGGGGAGCGTAGCCTCAGCGACTGATCCACCAAACTATGCACATATGAGCCTTGCATGTAGAGAGTAGTTTCTGATATGATGCTCACCTTAAAGTCGTCTGGTAGATTGTCATCTTCGCCTCTGGGTCCTCCCAACATGGGATCATTCTGGCTGGCTTCGGCCTGGTACGAAGGAGGCGCCTGAGTGTAAGAGGGCGATGGCTCGTCGAAAGAGTCGCGCTGAGGAGCTGGTTGGTACTTGGTATTAGAGCCCATCGTGATGGATATGGAGGAAGTTGTAGTATGGAGGAAAGGTTGGTGGGGAGGAGGCGGCGACGAAGTTTCACATGCGCATACAACTTTAGTTCAGGCGCTCCGCCATCGTAACCTAGCCATTCTTGGTCTAGCTCTACCGAGATTTAACCGAAAGTGCATATGCTGCGACATGGTTGTGGCACTCATGCTGAGTTCTACTTACACTTCAGTAACCTCTTAATCTCGAGAACTTTTGCTCGAAATTCTATCTTCTTATGCTCTGCGCGCTCAGACGTTCGTACATTCTTTTATCTTAACAAGAGCTTGAAGCTCTGCAGGAACACAATTGTCATAGTCAACGTTTCTATTCAACCTGCTCTGTCTCTGTTCCATAGGTGCAGTCAGGGATGCAGGTACCTGGACCTTCTTCACGACGCTTGCTTTGCATGCTCCCTCGAGGTACTACCTAAAAGTGTGACACCGACTTTACCAAGTCGTACATCTCCACGATCCCTTCTTCACTGATGGGTGATATCTATGCTATCGTTTCTCTCATTGCTATTATGGTCAATATCTTATTGCTGAGTGGATTTGGATGACCTGTCAACGCTGGAGTCCTGTTGCTGGGACCTGCCTTCATCCCGGCAGATTATTCAGAGGCGAAGGTCAATGTTTGAATGCGTACAGAAAGCCTATATATTCCCCATGAGAAGATTCGACATGCACCATACTGCCCTAATTACATCAAGCTTGTCGCGCCAATGGCCCGCATCGTTCAACTTCATCAACCCCTTCATCAGCGAACACCATCCTCGATGGAGATATTACCCTCAATGCACTGGCTCTAGCCTTGCCTCTCGCATCAGCCTGCACGCCCGGCTACATCGCCATTGGAGCTGGCAGTAGGGTCTTGCATTCGCCCACATCTCTCGGAACCTATCAGATAAGTGTACTTGGCTGCTATGTATCAAGTATTCTCGACTCTAGGCAAGCGTAATTCACCTCCATTTGCAACCTTCTAAAGCATCTGTTCAAATTTCTGCAATGAATCATCTGATTACGACACCAATGTTTGCAATCACTGCCTGTGCGGTACTGAGCCCGTGAGCTACGTTATATATTTCCGAATATCACTTTTCTGGAGACGTATCTAGTGCTGACTTGAGTGACTGGAAGCAGTGAAGAACACTTTCCCGATGGCGGAGTACATTGCCATTCTCTGGCGTAGAACGCACTTTCCTACTTTCATTGGCCCGAGACTAGATATTGTTCAGCTTATAAGTCACAGAAAATCAAGATGTGATGGGACATGAGAACATATCATTCAACATTGGGGATCCTACACGTCAGCTTGCTGTATGAAAATCTTGCCATTTCATTGTCCAATTGCATTGGCACGACCCTTGCGGACGATTCGCGCTACACAGCCTGCACAGCGAACACCCACATAGTGAATGTCTCGCAAATCAATATCTCCCGGACTGGCGTGATAGGCCGATTACTTGGATTGCCCCAAACAGGTGGCGTGTGCATCCTGCACAAACCCGCAATCCAAGGCTCAAGCAGGAAGGCCAACAAAGCTATGAGGCCACAACTTGCCACGTCAATTTCACTTCAGAAAATTGTTTTCCTTTCTCCAGCACATAATTCATCATCCTGTAGTGGTGCTGATTCCTCCCATGATCCTCCGCCATAGGCCATGGATCCATTATCCCTGACAGCTAGCGTCATTGCAGTGGCTGGCGCGGCCCAACAAGTCGGGAAAGGGTTAAACGTCCTTAAGACAGCAAAAGATGCACCACAAGGGCTTGACGATTTGTTGAACGATGTCTCGAGATTTGAGATAGTGCTTGAAGTCGTCAAGAATGCGTTATCCGAGTCCGTGCGAGAAACACCAGCGTTGACGCAAGTTCTGAGCTGGCTCAAGGAAAGCTCCTCGAGGTTAACCAACTCGTCCAATACAGTTTGACGAAAGCGGGTGAGAACAACAAAGTCGACCGTTGGCAGTGGCTGAGGAGAGGGGATGAGGCTGGCAGGCTCAGAACTCAGCTTTATGGTATTCAAGGGGATCTCACAGCTTTGATCAATTCGAACAGCTTGTACGTTCTTTCGTACTCATCGTCTCACCTTTGGTACACTAATCATCTTCTCCCTCACGGCTTGTCATCTCGGTTCTCCAGTAGTCTAACACGTATTGGCACTTGTAGCACAACCTTACAGCAACTATCCATCAGCTCTCAGCTCTCGTTACGCGAGCAGCAGCACATTCGCCAGCAAATGAATAGGCAAGAAGCTATGCTTGCTCTTCTGTGCGCAAGACATGAACAGTCCTCGTCGACACCAGAAGCAATGGCATGGCCACTAAGAGACGGTTGCCTGTCGCATCCAAAAACCAATGAAGCTGTGACTAGGCCCAGCTCCACAAGGTTCACGGTAACAGTCAACAACCTAAACAAAAGGCCGTCTATACAATCCAAGAGTGTGGTTCGTTCAAGCAAATGCCGTCCATCCTGTGGCTGCTCCTGTCATCGTGTTCAAAGCCGCCGTGTACCAAGGTTTGGGAATTTTATGATTCGTGGAGTTCGATTTCCTGGCTCTCGCACTGTTTGCGATACCGAATCTTGCGAAGAACCCAGTCCGCTTTCAATTAGAGTGGATTTTTGCCCGCCGGCGTGGATTGCTCGGCAAATGTTGTCTATATTGTTTACTTCATCACCTCTGCGGGGTCCCGAACTGTTGCTCCGAGTGCCCCGAATGGCATCAAAGGAAAGTCCAATTGTGCAAGCTCTCAACCAAGGAGACCTTTCATGTTTCAAGATGCTTGTGGCCCAGGGAAAGGCGTCGCCGTACGATGTTGACGAGCATGGTCTCCCTTTCACATTGGTATGTATCAGGTTGCCCGTGAGACATAATGCTCCGATGATCTGCTGACGCTGACCTCGTATGCTGTAGACTTCACAGAGATGGCCTCGTACGTTGGCAAAAGTCGAATCTTTGGCCTACCTCCTTAATCTGGAAGTAGACTTACCTCGCTATAGGTGGACTTGGAATGGATCGTAAGGGCTATTCATAATTGGAGATATAATAGCTGAACTTCAATAGAGACTGCAGTGCTGCAAGCACCTACCTGATGCATATTGCACATAGTATACACTACAGAGCGTATGAAACTTGCTTGGCGTATCTTCGCAATGTCGACTGGGGTGATGTTTGCGAAGAGTTGAATCTTTCTGAGCTGCATAAAATCGTCCTTGGTCTAAGCCTCAAGACCTTGGATGCAGAGTCAAGCAGCCATCCCGGGAATCTTGACAAACAGGATCGAATGGGTTGTACTGCACTCTGGTACGCCAGCAGCTTCGGTCGCGAAGACTATGTTGCGATCCTACTGAGCCACGGAGCGAACCCGAACGTTGATATCAATCAGTTCCCTCTTCGCGCTGCTATTGGCCTCGAGAATCTCAACAGTATAAGACTTCTTCTTGAGCACGAAGCCATACTCCCTGTGCAAGCTTTTATGGACGCTTCCATGGACAATGAGCTCTGGAGATATACTCACGGTTGCTACCAATTTGTCGAGCCAAAGCAGATGGTGGACATTGATAAGTTGTTGTTCGTACATGGTTTCGACTATAACTGCCAAAATATGTTCGAATCTACCATGCTCATGCATTGCTGCAGGATTGGACCACTAAGACTAGGCTATTATTCGTATCGCAGCTTCCGCAAGGAGCGTCTGGAATTTCTGCTTGGAGTAGGTGTAGACCTTGAGCTGGAAGACGATCGAGGGCAAACCGCGGTAGCTCACGCTATCATGCATGCGAATGTCTATGCGTTCAACATATTGATTGGTGCCGGAGCCCGCCTCGGATTCCAGACGAGAGAAGGTTTGACTGTCTTGCACTTGACAATCCTGTGGGGTGATAACCTTGGCATTGTCCAGGCACTCATCGACTCCAGTACTTGTGCTATTCCCTTGGAAGCTCGAGATAAACGGGGATTGTCAGCCTTCGACCTCTTGAAGCGCAGGGTGAGACAGACGGATTCTATGTGGCCAAAGCCAAAAGACGATAGCCAATACTTATGGTACCCCTCCCGTGCGCACCGTTGGAAGACTTGAGCGCTTGAACTTCTACATTGCGAATACTCCAGAAGAGGAGGCAGAGATCATTGCGGCATTCGATGTACTGTTCCGAAAGCTCCAGGATGAAAGAGATGTACCAGTCCAAGCAAGATACCCCACATCGACAAGTTTGCTCAACATAGCGGATGACGAAGAAAGCGAAAGCGATGGTGTACTGAGGGAAGTAGACTTCATGCCGGGTGCATGGCCAGGCGACCAAGCGAGAATTACATCCACGCATGATTCCTTTTCCACTTTCTTCGTTCGTGAGGAAAGTCATTGAAATCCTGTGCATCCAGTGTCACCGGTCATGATGGGCAGTCTTGCATATAGCGTATAATCTAAGGGTGAAACGGCGACAAAGAGCGGATTCTTCGTTGGTCAAACGTTCCTAGCTTATCGGAATATAACTGTGCTAGATGGAATGAACAAGGGCCATTACTTTCATCAAATCAGCAGAGGTACTTAAAGATCTAGGCGCATCCAAGATTCTCCAATGGTGCTTGCTCCGCCTTATTGTCCATTACGTTCCTACCTCAAGATGAAACATTCTACACCTCAAGATCTTGCCCAGCATTCGAGATCCGATATGTTTTGTGGCTCGAAGCTGGCGAGCTTGCCGCAAAGAGCGATGAGAGATCTGACAATAGTTCGATGAGAAGAGGACATGAATCGAGGGCAGTTCAAACGGTCCCAGTTGTGTGATTCCACTACAGATCCAGTAGAACTATCAGATAGCGAGATATCAGCGTCTAATATTTGGCCTCATCTCAGGGGGAATCACGAATATCCATGCTATTCACAATGGATTGATTGATTCACGTGATATCAACTCTTGTACTGTAAGTCTAATCACATTCAAATTGGACTGTTCAATATTACTATAACGTAAAGTAATCTGTATACTTTACGGAGGTTGACACCAAAAGTCTTGAGCAAGCGCCAAATCTACAGGGACCGGGACGCCCAAGAGTTTAGGCCCAATCCTTTGAGGTCTAAGTACCAGGGGTGCGGTTTCCGGGGCAACCTGCCCCGCCATGTCCCTGAGGGACTGGTGCCACTCCCGTTAGCGCCTGCTCAAGACTTTTGGTGTCAACCTCCGTATCATTGGGGCAGAAATTGAACGCGTTTCTGCGTAGACTATTCTAGACGCGTTTTAGCGCGTCTCGAAAACAATGCATTCCTCCGTCCTAGTAGACAGGTACGCAGCAACAAACATACTTGACCAATGGCATTCTCTCGTCTGCCGCTCGAACTCCGTACCAGGATATATCAAGAGCTACTATGTCCACCGGGGGGTATTTACCTACACTGTGATTCGGAGCGGTGTTCATGCGGAAAACAAGAGACGGAGTTGAACGGCGAATACGACGATTCGAACAACGACCTCGAATGCGACGACAACGGAGACAAGTTCGACAAGGCGACCTCCATGACCCCCATACCGACCGCCATTCTCTACACAAATCGGCAATTACACACCGAGGTATCCCAAGTGCTGTACGGCTCTAATCGGTTCACCTTCAATGCTGCTCCCGTCGTTACCCTTCGATTCCTCAAAAACCTCCCACCAGCCTTTGCATCATTCATCAAACACATAGCCTTCACCAACAGAGCGACCGTAACAGACGTTGCTGACTGTATCAAGTGCTGGCATCTGCTCTGTGACTTCATCAGCTCCCACATGCAACTCATTGCAGTCACTATCCAGCTCCCACGCGACCCGTATCATGCAATTGAGACGAAGGTAGTTGATCCGCCGCAGGGCGGCGTGTGGTTCTGGTGGACTGCCGTGAATACCCTGACAGGTATGCTTATGGAGAGGAAGATACAGAAGCTGAGGCTCGCATATACTGTCACCTACCTTCATTGCGGCGAGGATGAAGATCTAGAAGACTATAATGCCATTAAATGTCTTAGACATCCACAATGGCAGGAAGAGTTCGCTAGGGAAGACCAGGAGCGTCGTGATTTCCAGGCGGCTAGTGAAGCTGGGCGCCCACAAAAGTTCACGTCTAGTGTTGATTTATTGAATGACCAGATAACGAGGCGGCAGAGGCTGGACTTTGTCGTCAGCCGTGAGGATAATCTTGTTGGCGATATGGGCACTGTGCTTGTGATAACCCGCCCACACAATCATTCGGAAGATGCATCTACCAAATGACCAGATACCAAAGCCACGATATCCGAGGATAATGTTCCACAACTCGTTGGTGCCAATTCTTCAGCATCAATCTCAACTTGCAATGCTACTTCAAAACCAACCAAATAGGTTCATCTATCCACTGAATTGGCAAGACCCGCTTCGGAATATCAAGAGCATTATGCTTGTTCTACCGATCACGAATCACTCTTAGGCCTCTGCCCTTCCTTCTCCGCCTGCATCCTGCAAACTCGCTTCGGATGCTATTGGATATGAAACCAGTCCTCACATATCCACTGCCCAAGGTTCGTCTCCAACTCGACAATATCGTCATGCAGGATGTCCATACACATCTCGACAGGAATGACTCATCTTATGGGATCACATATGATGGCGGAGTAGCCGCAGCAGTCTTGGACTTTGTCAGGGTATCAATACGCGCGGGAATGTCCTGCCATTCCCAGTGCTCGTCAATGGAAGTCCTACATCTGAGCATAGTCATCTTGAGCGATGTGCTTTCGACCGGATCTTAGGGAAGACAAGTAGAATAGGGGGTGTAGATATCTTCGGAAACCTTAGCGAGATGAATTGTCTCCTTATCTTGGGAGTCCACTAATGTAGACAGAAGCTATGAGATGGCGAGCAGGCACAAAAAGCGACAGAGCCGAAATCATACTCGTCTTCATAACGTCACATAGCCAGCCTGCGCTAGACATTGTATCGAATTCTCCCTCCATGAATACAACCACATAAGTATTGCCATTCCCCATCGATCGAGCTACATCCCAATCATCCATCTCCCCTTTCCCCCCTTCCCCACCCCATCACATCTCCCCCCCCCTTTCCCCCCCTCCCCACCCCATCCCAACTTCACCCCCATCCACCCCCTTCCCCATCCCCCTCTCTCCCAAACCTCCATACCCATCTCCCAAAACCCTACACTAATATCAAACCAAAACCCCTATCCCCCATCCCCATCCCCTAACCTCCAATGATATCTATCTAATACAATCGTCTCACATATTCCTCCCACCATCTCATCAGCCATCTAGCGTCATGAGGTGAAATATGAGGTCTTTGTGGAGTGGATGGGTGAGTTGGAGGTTGTGGAAGGGTGATGAGAGCGGTGGTGAGGAAGGGAGGGGAGGGGTTTGGTTGGTTTTTTGGAAAGAGATGGGTAGGGGGGAGTACCATGAGAGAAGGTTTTGATTGAGATCTTGGAGGCTCCTGAATTGAACAGTCCAATGATCACTAGATACTATTGGCCTGTTATTTGAAAAGCTAAGAGAATCTTTTGTGGTACAAAATACACGCTTGACAAAAGCACAATCGAAACACCTATCGTAAGAAGCCAGCATGTAGGCGAAGTACATGTGCTGCGAGCTTATGATATCAAGTATACCAGCACACTCCCATGAATACCATGCGAATTGCTCAGCCCTTGATGCAGAGTCGGCCTTATGCCATTGCTCCGTTGCTGTCATCAATGGCGGTGCTCTGCTCCCTCGTCATACGACCCTCAGCTTCTCGCAGTTGGCTTTCACGGGCCAAGAGCTCTTGTCTCTTTTCGTTGATCTCGCGCTGTACTTTGATCTCGATTTCCCGAAGCTTCTCTTCTTCGCGGCGGAGTTGTTCTTCCTTTAGACGGACGGATTGGGAGGCTAGATCTTCGGGATTCATCGAAGAATCACTATACATGGTGTTAGCTGCTCGCCTTCCAATTCGGCATTTGATAAACTCATACACTGAAGCGCCGCCCTCAACGCTCTTACTGAGCTTTTCCGTTCGATAATTTTCATAGAGGAAGTCGTGTGTAATTTCCTTGAGATCCGCCAGATGGCTGTGAAGAAGAGCGCTCCTGATGGCAAGGAAATCCGAGTGGCGTGGGTTGTCAATCTCGACCACACCCCATGGATATTGTCGTGCTCTCACTCGTCGTCCTCCGATCTCGACCACCTCTTCAGAGCCTACAATCGCAAAAGGCATGAGCCCTCGCAATTCGGCGTTCTCCTCCACGGTGTCCTCATCGTCCTCCTCGATATCATAGGGAAAGTTGTAGACGGGTATGCGGTAGTGCTCGATGTCCTCCATAACCAGCTTCTTCGACTCTGCGAGTTCGGCCGGAGTTAGTGAGTCCGCCTTACCGATGACGGGAATGACATTGACGCGGGGTGAGAGGCGCTTCATCAGTTCAATGTCCAATTCGCGGAGGCTGTTCACGCTTGTAAGCATAGCCACATCTGAGTCGCACAAAATGCGCTCACCCATGTCCCGTAGGTGTAATAAAGTAGAGCAGAGCGTGCACGCGGTTGTCTCTGAACCTTGGGTTACGCTTGATACGTGACTCTTCTGCAAGGATGTCGTCGTATTGCCGCTCAAGGTGTCCCACGATCTCAGAGAAGCTATCGATCCCACGCATTAGCACCAGTGAGGATACCTCGAAGCCCAGATAGCGAACCTTGCTTCATTGTCGATTTGATCTCCGAATCCAGGGGTATCAACGATGGTTAACGATATACGAGTGCCCTCCTCATCAAGCTCGAGCTCTGGTACATCATCAGTCTTTCGCCATCACAAACCGGTACCTCGTGGAGCACCAACCGACAGTGATTGGCTTGATCCTGACACCCTCTTCGATGTGCGCGCTCTCTGGATCGTCCGAGTCTTTGCTTTGCAGCACCCGCTTTCCACACAGCGTGTTGACGAAGGTGGTACGGCCTGTGCCTGACGCACCACACACCATCAAACAGAACTGGATACCTTTCTTGACATTCTTCTTTCGACGCATTTTGATCTATGGTGGTCAATGCGTAAGTCCTGAGAAACGCGAGACATGGAGGAACTCTGGTAGGATGCAGGCTTACGGCGTTTAGGTTAGAAGACATAATTGCGGATTATGTAAGACTCCGTTGCTGTGATAGATAGGAATGCGCCGCAATGCTGTTTTGGAATGCTGTTGTTGTCAAGGGACATGGGCAGGATAACTCAACGCTCGAAAAGATGCGAGCTAAAGGGGTCTTGTCTTGGCAATATTGAAAGCTTGGCCCAATCTAGCGTGGTTCCGATGTACTACTAGCGCCCCGCATTGTTCACGAAGTGCCATGCTGTTTACCCGCTGCTACGAGGGGCTTCACTCCAAACAACATGTACCAAACTCGCTGCCATCTATATGATATTCGTTCACTACTATTGTATGACTATCACAAGCCGCATTCGGCGTCTACCGCCATAGCCCCACTATACCGCCAATCATGAACACACGACCCGCGATTGACGAGTCGACAGGACCTGTCTCTTTATCAGTGGCGTTCAATCAAGATAGCAGCTGCTTCTCCGTTGGACTCGACACTGGGTTTTGTGGTAGGTTTTGTTCTCTCAGGGGTATCTCTGGAACTTATCCTCGCTCACATTTGCTCTTAGTGTTCAATTCGGAGCCCTGTGAGCTCAAAGTGTCTCGAGGTACGGCTTCGCAGCGACGATCTGCTTCGAACGCTCCAACATTCACAGCTACCAACTGATTATATTACTGACTAGATTTTAACGCCGGCATTGGAGTGGCGTGCCTACTGGGAAAGGCGAACTATGTAGCCTTGGTAGGAGGGGGGAGACAGCCAAAATTCCCACAAAACAAGGTCGGTAAGCTTCTGGCCAGCATCCCCCAAGGAGTCGCAGCTTGAGACTCATATTGCCTGCTTAGGTCGTTATATGGGATGATGCCAAACAGAAAGCTGCCATTACTCTCGAGTTCCGCACACAAGTCCACCGCGTCTGCCTCACAAGATCCCGAATTGTTGTCGTATTACAAAATACCATTCACATGTATGCATTCTCATCGCCTCCGGAGAAGCTATCAGTTTTTGAAACGGCAGACAATCCAAGTGGTCTCTGCTGCTTGGGGCCCAAAGTGGTAGCCTTTCCTGGTCGGACGCCCGGACAAGTGCAAATGGTGGAGACAGCGACCGGAAATGTCAGCATCATACCGGCTCACGGTACCCCGCTGAGAGCCATGGATCTAAGTGCCGATGGAGAGGTATTGGCTACAGCAAGTGAGACGGGGACGCTGATCAGGGTTTTCTCGACCGGCAACTGCGCCAAGATAGGAGAGCTACGAAGAGGGGTAGACCATGCTGTTGTCTACTCTGTTGCTATTTCACCGAACAGCACCCTCCTAGCAGTCACGTCGGATAAATCCACTCTACACATATTCGATCTTCCCAACATCGTGGCGCACTCCCACAGTGGCTCCATGTCGTCCAACAGACCACATCGCAACTCGAATAGCTCCTCCACCGCGGGCAGTTTTGAGGAAGGTAACAACCAGAAATGGGGTATCTTAGGTCGAATACCACTTATGCCACGAGTCTTTTCGGATATTTACTCGTTCACTTCAGCACACTTTGAAATCGACGATGCCCCACAGACGGACCTAGGGAAGACCGCAATGATGCCCATACCAGGGATACCGGGAGGGAAGCCTCGAAAGGGTGTCATCGGCTGGAAGGACGACTACACACTTCTTGTCATCGGCGCTGGTCGAGATGGGCGATGGGAAAAATTCATCCTAGGCGAAGGAGCAGACGCCAGGAGGCATCTTGTTCGGAATGGCTGGAAAAGGTATTTGGGTAATTGATGAAGTCTGGGTATGAATATCAACATACTGATGATGGAAGCGGCACGCGGCGTCCGGGAACCGGCACCAAGGGAGTTGAGACGTTGCATAGGTTCAACTATATGTAGTATATACTATGGCCTTGTCTACGGACAGACAAGGTGATCAGGAAGAGTCCGCTTTCAGTGACTCCCTTTTTTCGAGCTGTCTCAACTCCAGATTTACCAATCCTATGATCGTTTGTGCGTAGACAGTTTTGGTAACCCAAAGTGTAGTATCGAACACGGTTGGGCCCAATAGTAGCTACCATACTATGGTAGACAAACCTAAGATACAGATGGGGTTACTACATATTGCATCGTACCTCATGAGATTCGGGGTCACTCTCCACCTCCACCTGAGCCATACCTTATCATGACTTGGGAAAATTGATGGTCGGCAGAGAAAGATATGTTTCCTGTTGGAATGCTGGAAGAAGTATGGCATATTGAGGTTACGATCAAGTTGATGGGTGAGTTACACATTTAATGATTTGTTCACCAGTCGTGTCGAGGCGATGTACCAAAATAGTAATCACTAGCGTTTTCCTCCAACTTCAACACGAGGCATGTTGAACGGTCTCAGGGGTTTGATGGATGATTTGGCTATCATTGACTATTCTAGATGTCTGAAAAGGTGTCTAGGAACAAGACAATGAGACAACAAGACTTTGTAGAGGTGGCCACTCGCTTATTGTCTTGGCAGAAGGGCTTATTTCCAACAAGGCAGGCTGACTCGCGCCAAGCCTTCTTAGCGTGAAACTTAATCCACATCCTTCTTCCATCAACCACGCTCATCGCTCCACAACTAGATTCCATACTTACTATTCATCAACGACGTGAAGGGACCAATCGCGCTTACGATCATGGAGTGCTGCACGACGACACAAGTGCCTAACATATCACTCGATGGTAGTACACGTTCTGGCCGCAGCTCGATCCCATCGCCCTATAAGCCCCAAATCCTACGCTATGCCTTATATGCGAGCCGCACCGTCGATTAGCTCTGAGCTACAGCCAAGAGCTGAAGAATCCAAACACGCAAAGGATTCCGTTGATCCTCCTTGAAATGCCACCTGCCTCTCCTTCCCTTGTGCTCTGTACTCTCATTGTTATGCCACGACCATTTCTCATCTGATACACGATCTATAATCTAGCATTTGTTTACTGAATTCAAGATGCAGCATCAGTGGCCCACCCCCTCCCGTCTTCTTATCTTCCTCCTTTGCTCGTCCTTCTCCGCCCTCGCAATCCTGAACACAACATGCTACTTTCCCACCGGTGACGAGATACAAGACCCAAACGACTTCTACCAAGCTTGCCCCAGCAGTTTCGGCGGTGATAACATTCGCATGTGCTGCAAAACAGACGGTAGCTTCAACGACGTTTGCGTTTCAAATGGACTCTGCTCGCGCCCACGTAATCCTAAGCTTGGGGAGGAGCAAGGGCTGTTGAGATCGACGTGTACAGACCCCAGCTGGACTAGTCCGAGTTGCTTGAATCTCTGTACGACCGGTATTGGTGAGTTAAAGAATATACTGATCAGTAAATCCTGTCTAGTATGAAAAAGAGGCTTTGGCTGACGCCCGTTGATGCCCAGACCTCTACGGCATCAAGGCAAACCACTCCGAACAATACGTGCGTCCATGCCCCGGCGGCTCCTTCTGCTGCGAAGCCGAAAAACCCACCCTCAACCCTACCCAGAATGCCACGGTGGATACATGCTGCACGCAAGGAAAAGGATTCATCATAGAAAGCAACGGCAGAGTGTCAGACGTCAATGCAAGCGACAAATCAACACCTACTACTGCCAACTCTACATCACCACCACCACCTCCTACGCTCACGCCAACGCCCAAAACTAACATCGGAGCTATCGTTGGCGGCGTGGCTGGTGGTGTGGTGGGCTTGATTGTCATCGTTGGGGCTATTTGGTTCCTTTTAAGATCAAGGAGACGGAAGACAAGGGCTGCGCAGGAAGAGCAGATGCAGGGGATGCCGATGGAAGGAGCGCTGGGTGACCCGAACCGTACTAGAATAAGCGAGATGGGAGCTGGCACGGTTCCGCTGATGGAAAAGAGTGGGAATGAGATGTATGAGAAGGATGGAGATCAAGTTACAGGTGAACGGGGAGGTCCCCATGAAATGTGATGATATGTAAGACATTGAGTGGAAGTAAGATAGTATGATAATGAGTTAGTACATGTTCTCCATCAGCCACAACTTCTCAACTCGGAATTGACTTGTTCGGATATTAGTCAGAAGGTTGCCTCTACTTTTCACTCTAGACCAATCCAATCTTTATGAATCCTCATGTGTCGCAAGCAGCCATACCCGAAGTATTACTAGCGCTTTTCGTCTTTATTCACAGATCCCCGAAGATCCCAAACTCCTACATACTTCATGGAGACTCTATCACTTTGCATCCTACGAGCAATAAACAAGACTCCCTCTCAGGTCAACTTCACTCAACTTTCAAAAGCAATCACCCTGATTCTACTTCATCACCATATTCCCCAAAAGAGAATGAATACTTCAGGGCTTCAGAGGCGCTTTCGAGAAACCTAGTCTTTCGACAAAAAATTCCGTGGGTCATCTGCTACAACTTCCTCAACAAACAACGCCACAACTCGCAATCGTCGCGCGATATCGACTCTCCGCTTCCAAACTACATCTATCCTAATATCAAGCCGCATATCCCTACAACCCTGAGACTCCAATTTAGCAAGAAAAGCCAATTCTATGACTCTTAACCATGTACTTTTAGGAGAGAATCTCGCTCTGAGCTACGATTCAATAACTCCTAAAACTGAATGAAGCTTTTGGAAGTACTGAATACCTATTCCAGATGAAGCACGTGGTGAAGCGTTCACGATTCATCTTTGCATGGAAAAGGTTGGTGAAGTGTTAGAGGCAAGGGTTCTTGTGATCTATTCATGTGAAACGAGTTTACTTCATGAAGGGGATAGACGTGATGGAGGGTGGGGATGGGAGGAGGTAACATAGAGCTCTTGGATGGGTTTTGTTTTGCGGTGGGATTGCTTTGATGAGTTATATATTATAGGTTGTGGTGGTTTCTCATCTTTCATCGCCTTGTTTATTTATTCAAGAACCTCCAGCTTGTCTATACAACTATTCTGCTTACGAGACTATGTATACATAATAACATCACCACCCCTTCCTTCCCAGTCCTCGGATAGCAAAAATACTCCACTTCCTCATCCCGTAGAAGGAAAGAAAAGCACACCACCAGCTCACCCTCACACACTTCATAAAGCACCAAGTGGCAAGCTTCCGTCTTCCATCCCTTCGCAGATTTCCCAATCATGATACAAAATTCTCCAGTAAGGTATCGTGATGAGCTTGATCGACGCTATTCTTTTCTTTTCTTTTCTACTTTAGTTGGTATCTAAATCCGTTTAGCTACGCTCTTGGACAGGGAGATTCAGTTGTGAGGAGGCTGAGATATTTGGGGTTGATGGTGCTACTGATTATGGTTGATTTGATTTTGTGGCGGCTATACTACTGCATTCTAAGGAAATCAAAGCAGATATTTTCCGTGGAAAGGTTCATGTGGCGTGGACGACGATGGTTCAATGTGTTCTGTGCATTCGAGGGCCGTGTCTTCATGGGCTTTTGTGATTTGGAGGAGGTCAGTCGGATGGGGAATTTTGATACACTTATACCATCCAGTCCCCCTCTTAAACTAGGTATTCATCCTCGATATCTTTCGTGAGGAGGCTGAAGCATCGTGGATTAATAATACTCCTAATTATAGTCAATCTTACTTTATGGCGGCTCTACTGCTGCCTTTTGAGGAAAGTGAAGCAGATATTTTCTGAAGCCTGATGTGGCGTTGACGACGATGATTTAATGTGTTCTATACATTCGAGCGCCGTGTCATGGGTTCTGTGACATTTCAGCGTACCGTCAGTTGGTGGATTTAGATACCGTCACAGAAGCGTCGTTTTGGATGCACAATACGCTTATGTGGTATTCAGCTTTTGCACCATTGGACAAGACAAGATCTAAGGTGGTGCTGTACTATGGTAGAGATTTAGAAGGGCTGGATCTTTTCTATACGGTTATTCGACTTGGGTAAATTGGCATCTTTATCATGGCCCGAGCCATCCTACCAATCATCTTCATCGATTGAACTTCAGCCATCCTCTCTAATATATTAACAACCATAACTACTTTATATATATTTATACACATACATCTTCCCCTATAATGCATAATACACTCATGTCTTACTCAGCTTTCGCACCATTGTGGGTCCAAAGACGTGCTCATAGATATCGAAGGTCTGCAATCGCAGAATCTTTTCGTATCCGGCTTGTTTTGGCTTGGGTAGATTGGCATCATTACCATGACCTGAGCCATCCTACCACTCATCTTCATCAATTGAACTTCAGCCATCCTCTCCAAGAAATCGACAAATCAACAGATTTACCTACTTTTCTCTCTCTATATATATACAGACATCTCCTCAGCCAGAGCAGCAACAAAAGCCCCAAAGCGCTGCAGAGAATATTTATATATCATATATACACGAGGCGAGGTATGGAAGGAGGTCTTTGCGAGAATTCCAAAAGGCAAGAGTGGAGCGTTAGGTATGTCAACCTACAATGCTGGCGAGTCAGTACTCGCTAGCGTCCCGTCAAGCTCAACGACGTTAAACAAAGCACTTCGGAAGGGCATCAGGCATAGTACATCAGACAACGGGAATAAAACAACGCCGTCGGCAATTCTGGGAGGCCATGGAAAATAACATCTGAAGTATAGCTAATCCTGCGCATCAAACGCGAGTGCGAATCAAGAAGGCTCGAGCTATCATGACTGAGGAGTGTAACGGTGAATGGGTGGTTAGTCTGCATAGATTTGCACATGAATTTTTACTCATGGGGGTTTGCTCGCACAGTGGCCAGTCTTCAGATCTTACTAGACTTTGAAGCTGCCACGGAAGCAGGTAATCGATGGTGATCGGGGGGGGAAACGAGTGGTCGATCAGGGTAAGTGTTGTTTTCACTCCCTTGAAGAATACTGAACCTCACTTTGCGATCCTACCTGCAATCACCATCTAAACTTTCTTTATGCTGACGTAACATTAGAGCCTGCATCGCGTTTCTAAGACCTCAATATATCATACAGCATTGCTTTACGCTTCAAACCTAAACTTAGGATTCGGAATTGCCATGGACGTTGAGGGAAGGAGTATAGCCGCTTTGGAGGGAGTACCGAGGGAGTGTAGGGGAGGAAGGGGGAGTAGGGAGGAGCAGGGGGGTAGAAGGGGGAGCATGGGGGAGCATGGGGGAGGAATATAGCCTGCGCGTGAGGCAACCTGATAATTAAACACGTCGAATTCAGGATTATGGGACCACGGGCGTGCAGAATAAAGACGCTGGATTGGCCGCCTTATACATAAGGATAACGAGTAGTTTGCCTCAGTACCTCAGACGTGCCATTGATTGGCCAGCAAGCTGGTCGCTAAGCCCCTTCAGGTTAGCAAGGCTGACTACGCAGTAGGAGGGCGGCACGTCTAAGCGTAAACTTCTGTAATTTTACTAGATATCCTGTTTTTTAGTAACGCGCTATATGAATTTTTCGCTTATTAATAAAATTTATTAATATTTAACTTTATAATATCATAGCATAGAATTCTACTATATAAATACTAGCTATATTAGTACCTAATTATACTCTTACTTCTTCTAATTCTAACTAGCCTACTTTTAGCCTAATTAGACTACGATAACCCGTAGACTAACCGTCGAGTCGGGTTTCAGTACTATAGATTGGTACGACCCGAATACTCGGTACCTATTTAGGTACCGACCCGAATACTCGGTACCTATTTAGGTACCGACCCGAATACTCGGTACTAGTTTCCGGTATTAACCCGAAAAGCCCTCGGTACCTTAGCGAGTCGGGTTAACCCGACCCGACTCGCCAAGGTATCGCCAAGACGCCAAGCCCCTAATAAAATAGTAAGGAACCCTAAAAATTTTCTAGAATTACCCCTATACTGAAAATAGATTTTTTTTAATTAGAATTTTACTACCCCCTTTAGTTCCGTAGGAATATGTATTACCTTTTTGCATTACCTTAAAGAATTACCTAGGTTAGGCTAGGTAATAATACTTAGTAATATAGTAGTAAATTATAGATATAATAGTAAATACTATTATAGATAAAAAATATTAGTAATATTATAGTTATTATATCTATAGGAATAGCTAATTAGCTATTACCTTTCTATATCACCTTATTTACTATTAAGAATTACCTAGTTAGTAATAATAATAACGCTTAGTAATCTATTATTAAGCTATATATATAGTACGAAATACTATTATAAATAAAAAATATTCCTGATATAATAGTCTTAGTAAAATAATATAGTAGAACTAATATCTTAGCGAGTCGGGTTAATACTTCGGTACTAATACTTAGTACCACCCCATAGTATTAACTCGAATACTCGGTACTAACTATTAGTACCAACCCGAATACTTAGGCTAGGGATTTAGTATTAACTCGCTAAGAGTCGAGTCGGGAACCCGACTCGAGTTCGAAGTACCGACCTGACGCGGTTAGTCTATAACCCGTCTATAACGCTATCGCCGTCTATTAACTCTAAATTTCCAAAAATTCTAGTAGCTAGCTAGCGATAATAATAATAGGCTAGCTTATTTTTCTAGCGGTTAGTAGGTTAGATAGGATATCTAAGGTACTAGAGTAGGCGTATCTAATAAGTAGTATACTTAATATAGGTAAACTTAGTACTATAACTATTTAGTAGGAGCGGTTACAGAGCGAGATAGGGCGTAATAGCTTATAAATATACTATTAGCTTATTTTACATCTTATTAGGGTTCTAGATATATATACTATACTTTATACGTACCTTATAGTAAATAATACTAATATTATTAATATACTATTAATAATAAGGAGTTTATAAGTAAAGGAATAAAAGTTTACGCTTAGATATATTACCGCCTAGCTGCGTAGTTAGTATTACTAACCTGAAGGGGCTTGGCGCCTAGCTTAGAACACGTCTAAGGGATTAAGGTAATAAGTAGTATAAGAATAGGTAATAATATTATAAGCGAGTTCTTCTAAGTAACTAAGCGTTATAAGAAGTCTTTTATATAAAGGTATAGTTAATAGATAGTAATAGCTTAGTATATATTTAGAAGTTAGTCTAAGACTATAATATCTTATTTTATTAGAATCTTATAAGTAAATTATACTTAGACTAACTATAAGGAATTAAATTTGAAATCGAATTTATAAAGTTATATAATACTAAACCTATATAGGGTATAAGCTAGCTGTAAGTAGTTTAGTAATTCGAGTTAATACTAAAAATAACCCCTAAGTACTAAAAAAACGGTTAGTCTAATTATACTCTAGAAGAAGAATCTAATAGAGTCGTAGTATATATAATAAGTGCTACTAATTAGCGCTATTAGTAAAAGGAGACTAAGGAATAGGAGTACTTATACTAGTAATATTATAAGTAGTAACTAAGTTCTTTAGTATTTATTATCTATATAGTACTATAACTATTTAAGGTTTAGTTAGCTATTATTATATTAAGTAATATATATTATATAATCTAATATCCTCTTAACCTTTTCTTTATAGTATTACCTATAGTAAGATAATCTTCTTACTATAAAGAATAAGTTCTACTACCTTTTTAGGATTATAGGCTAGCCTAATACGGGAGTTATTTTTTATTATCCTACCTTATTAAATAGTCTATAAGTGCCCTAGTTACCCCTTTAGAATTAGTAGGAAAAGTAAGGAACTTTAAGGTCTATATTTCTTCGTATTCTACCTACCTATATACTTATACTTTATAATATTTTCTACTTAACTAAAGTTATATAGCTTATTTCTAGATACTTAAGGCTTTAATAATAATTAAAATTAGTCTACTACTACTTTAAAAGTTATATCTAAATAAATAGTTTTACCTATTAAATTTAGGTACGACTATAGCTGTAATAGTAAATATTAAAGTCCTAATATTACTCCGCCTCTATTCTAGTTACCTACTAATGTATATAATATTAGTCTATATAAATAAAAAGATATATCTTATTATAAGGGATATAATACTATCGGAATTACATCGGTAATTCAGGAAGTCGGCCCGCTAGTTTTAAGTTGCGTATCCTACGTAACCCGCCCCTAGCTAGCTATAAATATATAGAGTAACTTCCTATTACCTTAAGCTATAATAAAATAATATTACGGCCTAACTTAGCTAGGATCGGGCTAAAGTTAGATTAAATAAATTTAGATAGGTAGTTATAATAATATTCCGGATATATTATTCTAAAAATCTAATATTATTATACGTAACTACGCGATATATAACTATATAGTAATAAATATTATTAATATATCTATATCACCTACTATATATAGTATCGCGAGTATCCCTAGTATATTTACTATTACTATTATTAGGGTTAACTAATATTTCTTTCTCCTACTTAATTACGTCTAAGGTATACTTAGATTATAAGTCTAAATTAATAATAGTCTATATCTATTATAGTATATATAGTCTTAAGGTTTTATAGGGAGGATTAGAAGGTATTTCTTAAATAATAAGCATCTTTAGTTTTATAAGTAGTAGAGGTTCCTTATTATAATACCTCGCTATTAATAGTTAGTTCTTAGTACCCGAGTTTATTAAATAGGCGATAAATTTCTACTACTAAAAAGAGGTAGCTAGTAAGAGGAATAAGCGAGGTCTCTCTAACGTTTAGTTATAAGGTTAGTCTAGTAAGTAGTAGGTATAGCCTCCCTATTTAGCTCTATTCTACTAAAGCTACGCGTCTATTAGGCCCTTATAACGTAAATATTAGATATCGCCGGCTTAAACTAACTACCTATAAAAGTTAGTCTAGAATAGGAAGTCTAGAATAGTAGAATATACTATTAAGCTATCTACCCCTATAATTATTAACCACGTCACTATTTTAAGATATATATTTAAATTTCTACTATATATATACGATAGTAATATTAATTAGCTAGGTAAGTAATAGAGATAGCAACGGGTAAGTAATAGAGATAGTAACGGGTAAGTAATAGAGATAGTAACTAGTAAGTAATAGAGATAGTAACTAGTAAGTAATAGTAATAGTAATAGTTAGAAATCTAACTTATTAATAGTTAAAAAGTAAAAATTAAAGGATACTTATAAGAGTTAAACCTAGTTAGTAGGTATTCTATTAATCTAGTTAAAGTATTCTTAAGGGTATTAATACGTAGAGTTAGAATAGTAGCTTATATTAGTATAGGGCCGCTATATAGTAGCTTATAAGTAGTAGGCGTAGCTAGTTATTATTATTATAATAGTTAAGATAAGACGAGAAATAGGAATTAACTTATATAGTTAACTACTATACTATTAATACTTTCTTTATATAAATTATATCTTATTCTTTTACTTATCCTTTCTATACTTAGGAAAGGTTATACTTATAATACTATTAGGTATATAACTACTATAAGAGACTACATAGAGTAAGATCTTAGACTTAAAGAGAATAGTATATAGAACGCGATAATATATATAATAGGTATATATAATATATTAATTTACTATTTATATACTACCTATATATATCTATCTACCTTACTTATATCCCTTATATAGAGAAGTATAACTAATAATATATCTCTAGGTATTATAAGTACCCTAAGATATATATAGTATAACTACTTTAAGTAAAATAGACCTATCTTATTTAAAGATTATATAATATATATTTAGGTATTATAGTATATAAATAGCTACTAATTATAATATTAATATTAATAATTAATTTATAAAAGTTAATACTTTAATTTTACTGCCCGTCTAATAAATATATTTTAGCCTAGCTTTAGCCTAATATTAGGCTAATTCTTCCTCTACGCCTTATTTATACTAAATAATTCCTTATTTATCTAACTATTATTTACGTCTATATTCCTTAGCCTACTTATCTATAACCCTAGTACTATTTAATAGAAAATCTAGGTTATAGAAAGGATTAAATTAATCCTAGTTAATATAATTATTTATATAGAATCTTATATATTCCTTATTTACTAGTATTAGATATATATTATAGAGTATATAAGATAAATTATAAAAATACTAAGTACCTAGAAGCCTTAGGTTTTAGGACCTACTTAATAGTTATATCCCTACTTTAAGTATTCTATATACCTTATTTATTACTCTACTATTAATTTAGTATATTACCTTAATAAACGCCCCTATATATATTTATAGTCTTCCGTCCTTCTTAAGTCTTTTATAATTAAGGATAGAAATAATAAGTTATAATTATCTTATATATCTACTACTTCCTTTTATAGATCTTATAGCCTTATATCTAATATTAGGATTAATCTCTTATACCTAGATATAGTTACGCCGCTACCCTTTCCTCCTATACTAGCGTAGGGTATATTAAACCTTTTCCTATTAAAGGCGATTTATATTTAAAGAGTCCTTATCATTATACTTCTAGTAGGTTAAAGACTAATAAATTCTAATAAAATAGTAATTTACTTATATTAAATCCTTCTCGCGTCTATTAAGATTATTACTACTATATAACTACCCCTTAAGTCTATTTTAGTTTTCTTAAAGGAAAATTACTAATACGTTTATAAGGCCGTTATACTTAAATTCTAGATTAGCTAGTACTTATAAGACCTTCCGCTATTACTTATAACTATATTTTAGATTACATAATATTATTATATCGCCTTTAGGAATTACTATTATTATATATATTAGGTCTTAAGTAGTAGTAGAATATCTATTACTTATTTATTAACTCGCGCTTAAAGTAGAATTTATCTTATTATAGAGTATTATATTATTTATTATAATAAGGTTTTAATAGCGTATATTATAACTTAGGATTTAACGCTCCTAGCCTTCTATCTTATTTATTATAAGAAAGAAGGATTTAAGTAGAACTTTATATACGGCTTTATTATAAGCTATATTAAAACTCTATATACTATTATATAAGTAAATAAATACGGCGTAATATATTATAATATATAATTTAGGGATACTAAATTAGGTTTTATTACTATTATTATTATCTAGGGTTATATTTTAGGGTTAATACTTTATAAAAACTATCTTTAAGTAGTTAATCCGGTATAATATATATTATATATAGGTTAAGGTATTCTTATTATAACTTTTATATATTATTAATATAATGAAGTCTATAATTACTTAATTATAACAGATCGCGGAGTCTTACTTCCTAGCTAGTAGAGGTACTATTACTAGAACTAGTTAATATACTATTACCTTCTACTTATTACTACTCTACTATTTAACCTTATTAAAGTATTTAAAGCGTTTTAAGCTAGTAAACCTAGGGACTTAGTAAAACTATTTATTAAGCTAAATTAATACTATAGACTTTACTACCTTTTTCTTACCCTTTATATTCCTTTTCCTTATAACTTTCCTACTTATCCTAAGGATATCCTCTATTAGGGCTATATACTATTTAATTAGTCTTATAATTACCCCTTTAAATAATTAATATAAGATATTAATATCTATTAATATATAAATATTATAATATTTATACTTCTAGGCCTAATTTACTATTAGATATATCGCTATAATCTTTCCTACTTACTTTAGATTAAATAGTTACTTATAAAGTTTAACCTATATATATTTATAGCTCTAGTATTTCTATTCTTTTATAAGATTACCTTAATTATTAGGAGGTACTTTATAAATATTATAGTATTAATTTTTCTTAATACTTATAATTAGGACTTACTCTTTATAATCTACTATTATACTATTAATAATTAGGTAGTAGTATCTTATAAAGCTATCCGCGTAGTGAATATTTATACTAATCTCTATAAGACTCTTAAATACTACTCTAGTTAATTATAAATTACCCCTATTTAGCCTAATCTAGCCTATATTAGCATAGATAGCGTAAGTATTATAAGTAGATTAAATATATATTTAAAAATTTACTCTATTAATAAGTAATAAACCCCCGCTTATAAGTATTTTTAATACTCCTTTTTAATCTTTATAATTAGTATTAAGTTAATAAGAATTAAGCTTAGTCTTATCTAACTCTATTTAGTTAATCTATTAAGATTTCTAATTATTATATATACTAGCTATAAGTTCTAGTCTTTATAGTATTATATTATCTAGGTTTTATTAGTAGTAATAAGAATTAAGATAATTATAACGCCTTTTAGTAGCTTATCTTATATTTCCTACTACTAGTCCCTTATATATATCTTATTATAAACCCGAGTATTATTAGGTATTTTAAGTTAAATTAGGGTATAAGTTAGGTTACTTAGGAAAGGTTTATATCTAAGGAGAAAGTAAATAATACTTAGTATATCTTAGTAGTAGATAGTATATTCTATAATTATAAGACTACTTATAAGACTTAAGATTATAAAGTAGTCTTTAAACTATTAATCTTTATAGATATCTTATAAAATATAATATATTTATACCCGCTACTTAATAGTATTATAAAAATTAAGTTACTCCTATATTAATTTTAAATATATATTTTAATAGAAAGTATTAATACCTCCTTTAATAACCTTAGCCTTAATTAATTACCTTATAAAGGTATAGTCTATCTCGTCTTAAAAGGGCTAGTAGGGATTATATAAGGAGGAGAGTATCTTATTATAATAGTTATAATACGCCTTACTATCTACTTTAAGGATATCCTTAATAGGCGTTCTAGCTCTTTTAGCCTTTATAAATTCTTAAATTATAAGGGATAAAGACGTAGATTAAATATAGCTATCATTTAAAAGGATAGTTTTAGCGCTAGGAAGTTAAGGCTAGGAAAAATTAGTACTAGGTTATTTATAAGTATAATATTATTACTAATATTTATACCTATATTTATATACTTTAATATAGCCTTATTATCTTTATTTACCTCTAAAACCCCTAATATATCTAGATATATAATAGTATCCCTAGTCTTATTAATCTCTAGATCCGTCGCGATTTATTTATAAAGTTAATTAATCTTATCCTTATCTAGATAGGCCTTAGGCCTAGGGTCTCTTCTACGCTTTATACCTCGCGTTATAAGATATTAGTTAAGATACCTTATTAATAATCTAGCTATTTTAGTAATAAAATTATATATAAGATAGGAGTAATTTATTATAACTCTCTTTTATATTAAGGAAGTTAAGTTATACCTTAGATATATTATATAACTTATAATATATATTAATATTATATCCTTTATTATATTAGCCCTAGGGTTATTATTATATAAATATTAAGGTATAAAGCTACTTATATAATAAGTCTTAACCTAAATTTAGGCTAGATTCCGCCTAGTTCTAATTTACTAAGATTAGATCCTTCTTATCTTAATAACTAGATATTTTTAACTACGTCTATTAAATTATTACGCCTTAAAGTACTTATATATACCTTATAATAGATAATACTAATTTCCTATAAGTATTAAATAGTAATATAGAGTTATTAGTATTAATATTACTAGTACCTTCTAGGGAAATAGGGGGACTAGCCCTTAAAGATACGTAGTACCCTTTAAACTTATAGGGCTTAATTTAACCCTCTTCCCTTACTTTAAGCCTAACCTCTTCCTCCCGTCTTTTATTTAATAAATATGATTAGATTAAGGAGTTAGGTAATTAGATAGCTAATCTAGAATAAGTAATATAAGCTTTATAAGAGGTAGTAGTTAAATTAAATAATAAAGCTAGTATTTTTGCTAGAGTAGCTTAATATATATAATATAAGGGTAATTATACTTAATACTAGTAAAAGGAGTAATTTAGAAAGGGATAGTACTTTAATATAAAGTAGATTTAATATTAAAAATATTAGAATAATATCCTTTATAATTAATTTAATATAAGAAAGGATTTTATAATAATATAACTCTTTTAACTTAGCGTAGATTAAGTAAACTTATATAAAAATAAAATATCCCTATCTTATTACCTAGTTTAGGCTAATTTTATTAAGGTCTATATTATTTATAAAGTAATATCCTATCTTAGTTTACCTTTTATCTATAAACTACCTTATCCTCCCTCTCTCTCTCCCTATCCCTCTATTATTATACCTTTAGAATTTTATATAATATTAGTTAAATAGGCGTTCTTATAATATTATCTTTACTTTTACTTACTATTAGTATTTACCTTAATATCTATCCTAATTATAAGCCCTCTTAAGTTATAAAGTAACTTTAATTATAAAGAAGGTCTATTAAAGAATATATAGTTTAAGAAGTATATTATAAGTATATACCTAACTACTTATAAGTTAATAGTTAATAACCTCTTTATTATAACTATTAAGCTTATTAAGATAAATAGTATCTTTATAAGTAGGTTCTTAAGGTTATCTTTTATTAGGTTAGACCTTAATAGGTTATAAAAGGTATATAACTTAGCCCTTATTTTATAATTTAAAAAGAAGCTTAAGATTAAAGGATATTTAATATTTATCTTAAAATTATATTATAGTATATTAATATATATATTTATACTTATAAAGCCGGATACTATTCCTTTAGGTATTTCTAAAGAAGAGTTAATTAAGAGAGAGGAATAAAATACTCCCTTAACTCTTAAATAGGAATCCGCTACTAATTTCTATATAAAATCTCCCTCTACTTAGGAGCTTAAAGACTTTAAGTTTAATTATAAATTATTCTAAATAACTATAATTATAACTTTATATAAGGTAAGAGTAGGGATAATCTTAGAGTATAATAGGAATAGAGTATTAATACTTACTAATCTCTAGTATAAAAAACTCTAGGAGAGACTAGAGGTAAGATATATAATTAATAGTATATCTTAACTTACTTTATTCTATAAAGCTAATAATTAGTTTATAAGTATAATAGATAATAAGGATTTATAGACTACTACCCGCTAGTATCTAATATAAGGGCGGAGATTTATAAAGATTAGAGTTATAATATAAAATAATATTAATTAGCTAAGTCTTATACCTTTAATAATATATATTAACTTATAAGTAGTAAGTATTAAAGTACTTCCCTTCTAGTTATTTTAGCCGGCCTTATATACGCTTCCTTTAAGTCTAGCTTCTAATAATATTTTTATAAAATATAAAGGAAGTATATATTATAATAGTATCCTAGCTTATTTAAAGACTTATTTATAAGGGTTATATCTAAGTAAGTTACTTTCTTTTTCTCCTAGGCTCTTAACCTTTAATTTATCTTAATATTTATATTATTAATTAGGTCTATCTAAGTACTTATATTATCTCTTATTACTATCTAATTATAATTAAGCGTAGTAGCTATTACTAAGTAAAAAGCTTAATATAAGAGTATAAGTAGGGTAAGAGGAGAGTAAGGATAAAGACCTTATATAATATTAATATAAATAATAGTAGAGGTTAGACGTAGCTATTAGGTTAAGTATATTACTATTATTATTATTAAGTAAAAAGTCTTTACTTAATCTTAATCTATATATTATACTAGAGCTAGATATTAAGAAGGAGGGTAATAGTAAGTCTATTTAATCTAAAATAAATCTTAAGGATTAGTAAGTTAAGCTCCTCTTCTATAAAATCATTATAATTAACCTTCTTAGATTCTAGTAGTTTAGGGATAACTAGTTATATAAGTATCTTTAAGGTAATATATAGCCACGCGTAGCTAGATTCCTAAAGATCCCTAATTTTAATTTAAGTATAAGTAAAGATATTATATTACTCCCTAGAATATTTAAACCTTTATACTATTAATAATAGCTTTATATATTTATTATAATACTTCTTAATACTAGTACGCTAGGCCGTTTTAGTACCCTTATTAGAGATAAAATAGGATTAGGTAAGGTAAAGTTATTAATCCTAACTTAAATACTCTCTAGCTAATCTCTTTATATTAAGATATAGGAAGCTATTATATTAGCCGTATTTTATTATTAATTATAATAATAGTAGGAGAGAATCTATTAGGAATAGTATAATAAACCTAAAACTTATTAGTATTATAAAGAGGGCGCGGCCCTAGGATCTAAATATCTTATAAATAATTAATTTTATTAATATCCTTATTAATTAGAGTTAGAATATTTTAATATTTATCTTATATATAGATTAATAATATTCTTTATACTAAGTAGTAATATCTTAATATAGCTTATAGAGCTTAGTACCCTTATTAATTTTAAAATATTAAGTATTAAACTTATTAGCGAGTATTTAAGTATTATAAACTAAAATCTTACTTTAACTAGGGATATTATATAAAAGATTAAGACTATTAGGGATAATAATAACCCTAATATATAATTATTAAAGAAGGGTAAGGTTATTTACTTAAAGTAATAAGGCTTCCTAATTACTTAAGGTACTCTATTTTAGATTCTTACTATATAATAAACGTGGAACGCGAGATTTAAAAGTAGCCTTATTAAGATATATATATAAACCTACTAAAAGAATAAGGAAAAGGTAATAGATAAGGAGATAGTTTAATACTTCTATTATAGCTTAATAATTATTAATAAGAGCTATATTATAAAGAATACTAATAGAGGGCCTTAGAAGATATTATAAGAAATAAAATTAGATTAACTAAAATACTACTTCTAGTCTACTACCTTAAGTAGTATAATAATTAATTCTAGTCTAATAGATATTACGGGACTTATAGATATTATTAGTAGTACTAAGTAGGACTACCCTAATTATAAGTATTACGCGTTCTCTAATAGTAGGCTTATAAGCTTAGGTAAGAATAATAATAGATTAATAGAAAACTTAGGAGATATAAATATTATAAAACCCGCTTATAAGTTAATTAAGATATTTATTACTCTTCTCCTAGACTTCTTTATTAGGAGGTATAAGGAGAGTTAATAGAATAGATAGCTACTTATAAAGCTTAAGCTACTTTATAAGAGTTAAGTAAGGAGTAGATTCCCTAATAAATACTAGGTAGCCTTTAATAGGATAATAATATAATAGAAGTAATTAAGTAAAGCCTAGCTAGAATAAAAGTAAATAAATTAAAGGGAATAGTATTAGAAGTTAAGGATATTTAAAGAGGTAAACCCTAAGATATTAATAATAATAGATACTAGATTTATATATACTATTATAAGGATATTATAATTAACTAGTAATCTCTTATTCTTATATATAATTACTTATAAGGCTAAGTAGAAGTTCTTAAATAATATAATCTAGAAGATATATTAGGTATATAATATTAGGTATATAATATTAGGTATATAATATTAGGTATATAATAGATAGTTATATACTTAATAAATATTATACTTAAATAATAATAGATTATCTTAAACTTTAAAATATTAATTAGATTTTATAAAAGTACTACCCTATATATATCCTAATTCTTTCCTCCTTTCTAGAGATTACCCTTATAATAGAAAGAGTAAGTTCTTTTTTTACTTAAGACTTACTACTATTAATATATTATATCTTAGATCTTTTTATATTATAAAAATATCTTTATATCTTTAATATATTATAATAAATATTTACTTTACTAATTTAGTATATTTATAAGTATAAGGATCTTTATAAAAGTTTATATATATATTTTAAACCTTTAAAGAAGTAAAATATAATAAAGGAGGCCTTTTAATAGGAGGTAAACCCTAATATAAGTAAGCTAAAATATAAAGATTAACTAGATATATTAATAAGGTTAATAAAGATAATAGGGATTAAGCTAATACTTTATAAAGCTTTTATTATAATTATTATAAAGCCTATATATAATTTAAGTTTATATCTCTAGGTATTAAAGTAGGCTTATTACCTAGGATAGAAGGAGGATATATATTATTATATTCTCTATTTAAATATACTTATTAAGTAGGTAGTTAAGGAGAAGTAGATAAAGAAGTCTAAGTTTTTAAAGAATACCTTTAAAACTATAGAGGAAGCTAAAGCTAAGGATAGTAAGGGTAGTAGTAAAGGTAGTAGTAAGGGTAGTAGTAAGAGTAGTAGCGAGGGTAATAGTAATAGTAATAAGGATAAAAGGTTTAAAGCGTAGTTAAAATATATTAAATATACTTTAATAAATCTAGTTAGATTTATAATTAATATATTAACTTACTTAAATATTTAAATTAGGTTAAATTTAGCCTAAATTCGGCTTAAAAGCCTATATTAAGTATAAATAAGTTAGCGCGTATTATCTATTAACGCGTTATTTAAACTTATTATTAATCTCCTTATAATTACTTTATATCTTTCTTTAAAGTATTTTAATATAGGTATTAATAAGCTCTTAATATTAATTGACCTAATTTTACCTAATTTTACCTAAGTTCTATATTATCCCTAAGGCTATAATTCCTCTTTATTAAAATCTTATTATAATATAGACTTACTACCTAACTAGAGTTACTACTTCTCTAAATATTACCTATTATTATTAAGATACTTATAAAAGGTATCTTAAGCTATTATCTTTATTACTAATTTTTACTAATTTTTACCTTATTCTCTATTATAAATATAAGTCTACTTAAGTTAAAAGATAATTATAGGTATAAATAAGGGTTACTAATAAATATATAATTAAAGAAGTATATCTTAGGTATATACCTACCTAATTATAAGTAGATAATTAATAACCCCTTTAATATAATTATAAAGCTTATTAAGATATATAATATTTTTATTAGTAAGCTCTTAAGTTTATTATCTATTAGATTAAAGCTTAATAGATTATAGAAGGAGTATAATCTAACCCTTACCTTAGAGTTTAAAGAGAAGCTCCCTATTAAAGGCTATAAGCGAGGTATTATTAAGTTATACTACTATATACCTACCTATATAAGTACCCTTATAAAGCTAAATACTAGTCCTTTAACTAATTTAAAAGAAGAGATACCTAAGAGCTAGTTAAAGGTAGAAGTAGTAATATTAAATATATTAAATAAAAACCTACTTTAAATCCTCTTATATATTATCCTCCTTTTAAATAGGTATTAGAAGACTTTAAATTTAATTATTAACTATTCTATATAAGTATAATTATAACTCCTTATAAAATAAGAGCTAGGATAATTATAAAGTAGGGTAGAGATAAAGTATTACTACTTATTAATCTCTATTATAAGAAACTTTAATTTAGACTTAAAGTAAGATATTTAATTAATAGTATATCTAAACTTACTCTAATATATAATATTAATAATAATATTCTAGGTATTATAAATAATAAGTATTTATAAACTACTATCCGCTAGTATATAAAGTAAGGACTAAGAAATATAAAGATCTTAGTTATAATATAAGATAATATTAGTTAGCTAAGTTTCCCGCCCCTAGTAAGATATATTAACTTATAAGTAGTAAGTATTAAATAATAAGCCTCCTTTAAATCCTTTAAACCTCCCTTAATATTACCTCTTATTAATCTAGTACTTATATTAGTTAGGGATCTTTTAATATCTAGCTATTATAATTACTTCATATCTTACTTAGAGGTAAATCCTCTAAGTTTAAAGCCGCGTAAGTTACTTTTATTCTCCCTTAAGCTTTAAGTCTTTCCTTTATCTTTATATTAATATTAATAATTAGATCTAGCTAAGTATTTATATTACTCCTTCTAAGTATATAAGTATTACTTTAATAATAGTATAGCCTAGTAGTTATTATATAATAAAAAGGTTAAGAAAAGTCTATAATAAGAGTAGGAGGAGAGAGGGGATAGAAGATATTATATAATATTAATATAAATAAAAGTAGAAGTTAGGCGCGTATATTAAGCTAATAATATTAGGCTAATAATAATATTAAGCTAATAATATTAGGCTAAAAATATTACTATCTTCTTCCTCTATCCTATTTACTTATACTTGATCCTACTATTTAAAATAATAGAACCCTAAGCTTAAGTAAAGCTAGATAAACTTAAGGAGAGTAATAGCTATTTTAATACTAATAATATAGATATTAACGCTTTATATATTAGACTTATCTTATATAAAATCTTTCTAACTAACCTTTTTAGATTCTAGTATTCTAGGGATAACTAGTTATATAAGTATAAGTAAGATAAAATTTAGGTACGCGTAATCTAATTCCTTAAGCTCCTAGAGTTCTAGAAGAGTATTAATATAAATATTATATTACTACCTTAAATATAATACCTTTATACTACTAATAGGACTTATATATTCTTATTATACTACCCTTTAATATTAGGTCGCTAAGTACTCTTAGAATATAAAATAGGATTAGGGAAGGTAGGATTTATAATCTTAATATATAAGCGCTTTAACTAATTAATACTATATTAAGGTATAGGAAGCTATTAGATCTATAATTCTTTATAATCAATTATAATATTAACCCTAAAAAATACTTTAGGAATAGTATAAGAAACTTAAATATTATTATTACTATAAAGATAGCGCGGCCTTAGGAATTAATATCTTATAAAAAGTTAATTTTATTATATTCTTACTAACTAGAGTTATAAAGGTTTTAATACTTATATAATATACGTATTATTAATATTCTTTATATTAAGTAATAATATCTCTTTATAACTAGTAGAACTTAAAGATCTCTTAGGTTTTAATAATTTATATTTTTAGCTTATTAGTAAATATAAGGGAATAATAGATATAAAGCTTACTTTACTTATAAATACCTTACTAGATATAAATATACTTAGAGATAGAAGATACCCTAAAGTATAATTTTTAAAGAAGGGTAAGGTTATTTATATAAGGTAATAAGGCTTCTTAACTACTTAGAGTACCTTAATTTAGACTCTAATTATATAATAGATATAGATAAGATCTAAGAAAGTATAAAATACCTTTACTAAGATATATAGGTAGATATACTAAAAGAAGGAAAAGTTAATAGATAAGGAGATAGTTAGCTACCTCTACTATAACTTAGCTATTATAGATAAAAGTTATATTATAAAGAATATTAGGAAGTATTATAAAGGATACTACTAGATATAGAAATAGATAGACTAGGATATTACTTTAGATTTACTACTTTAAGTAGTATAATTATTAATACTAATCCTACTAATATTATAAGACTAATAGATATTATTAGTAGTCTATTCTTAAAAGCTAGGCTTATAACCTTAGATAAGACTATTAATAAATTAATAGAAAGCCTAGGAGATATAATTATTATATTAACTACTTATAATTTAATTAAGACCTTTATTAATCTTCTACCTAGCTTCCTTATTTAGAGGTATAAGTAGAGTCGTTAGAATAGAGAGCTACTTATAAAACTTAAGTTATATTAATAATAAGTATAGAGTAAATTCCCTAAGAAATACTAGGCGGTCTTGAATAGGAATATAATATAATAGAAGCTATTAAGTAGAGCCTAATAAGAATAAGAATAAAATAATTAGAGTAATTAATATTAAAAGCTAAAGATATTTAGGGAGGTAAATCCTAAGATACTAATAATTATAGATTATAAATTTATAATTAACGCCGTAAGAATATTATAATTAAGTAGTAATCTTCTATACTTATATATTATTACTTATAAGGCTAAGTAGAATTATATAAATAAGGTAATCTAAAATATATATAAAGACCTTAAAACTACGCGTATAAAGAAAGGCTATATATTTAATTAGTTTTAATTATAAATTATATCGTATTACCTAGAGGTTTAATAAGTTAGAATAATCTAGTAAAGCTACCCTAATAAGAGTATTATAATAATACCCTTATTTATAGAAACTATCCTTCTAATATAAAGAGTAAGTTCTTTAATTACCTAAATATAAATAAAGGTATAAAATCCTACTTAGCTTCCTCTTTACTTTAAGAATATCTTTATATCTTTAACATATTATAATAAATATTAATATTTATTAACTTAGTATATTTATAAGCTTAAGGATCTTAATCAAAGTCTATATATAGAGTTTAAAGTTCTAAAGGTATAAAAGGCGGTAAAGGAAGCCTATTTATAAGAGAGAGACCTTAAATTAGGTAAGCTACTTTATAAGTAATAACTAGATATACTAATAGTATTCTTAAAGATAATAGGGATTATATTAACCCTTATAAAGACTATTATTATAATAATTATAAACCCTAATATTTAATCTAATCCTATATTTATAAGTACTAAGACGCTATTAATATCCTAGTTATATAGAATAATTAATATTATATATTAATAGTATTATATATTATACTTATATATAAAGCTTAGTACTACTATTTATAAGACTTAGGTATTTATAAGGTTAAATATTTAAAGGTAGAGTAATATATATTAATATATATTATTCTATTAAAGATAACTTAGGCGGATTTAGGCTAGATTAAGGTAAAATATAGTCTTAACCTTATAATAAGATATACTTTTAATAGAAAGTTAATATAAAAGGATATATTTATTAAAGTTAAGTTAAAATTAGGCTAAGTTAAGCTAGAAAATTTTAATATCTATATTAATAAGTAGTAATTACTACTTCTAGAGACTTATAAGCGGGATATTTTCTATCTTATAAAATTAGTAATTATAACTCCTACTTAGAAATACCCTTATAAACTTAATAAGAAGTAGGTATAAAAAACTTTATATCTATTAAATAATAGCTATTAATAATTATATTAGACTATTAATATAATTAAGTTTACTATCTCTAGGCTACCCGTTTATTATATTATTATATAGACTAGCTTAAAGCTTCTCCGCTAGAAAAAAGATCCTATACTTAAAGGATATAATATAAGGATTAATAAGGATATAATAAAGATTAATACCTATATCCTAGAGCTACCTAAAGTCCTATTTATAAAGAATATAATAGTAAAGCCTTTATACTCCGGCCGCTAGTATTTAAGAAGTAAAGTCTTCTTCTTACTTAATACTACTCCTCTTAAATCCTAGGGTATTATTATCCTTACGTCTAGGGACTACTCGCCCCCTCCTACCTATAAGTAGATTAATAACTTTAGGAGGAACTTACTAAATCTTTACCGCGGTTATAGTAGTATTATTATAGAGTATAAGCCTATAATTATTATAAGGGAGGCTAATAATACTAATCTAATTATTAAATATTTCTAGTAAGCTAGTAATAAAGTTAATACTTTATTATAGATAATTATAATTATCCTATTAAATAAGGCTTTAAATATATATTACCGCGTAAAGAAGAACTATAACTACTACCTTAGGGTTATATTATAATATAGATCGGCTAGTTATATTATTAAAAATAATCCTTAATATTACTCTAATATCCTAATAAAGTTTAATTATAAGCTAGGAGGTACTATATTAATAATTAAGGTAGTAAGTTAGCCTTAGCTAGTAAGTATATATTAGCTAACTAATCCTAGAAAATACTATACTTTATTATTCCTACTATAATTATTAGAGCTGATATCTCTTATATAGTATTAGGTCTTAAGTAAGTATTTATAGCTACTATAACTATCTCTCTTAATAAGACCTACTCTTATTATAATATAGCTATCTAGTTAAATAGTTCGCGTATTAAGATAATTATTAAGATTAATATTACTAGTATACTTCTTCCTCTTATAGATTAGTAGATTAAGAATATTAGTTATAACTAATTATTAAAGTACGTTTACTACTTCTATAATAGTATTTCTAAGGCGTAGTATATTAATACTTCAAAATATAAAGTTATAAATATAAAGTTATAAATATAAAGCTTATCTTTAATTAGCTTAGTAATAAGAATCTATCTTATATAATAAGTTTATATTAATTAATTTATCTACGGTAAAGATTAATCCTTTTTATAACCTAAGTTTACTATTATTATAGCTAAGAAGTAATATTATATTTACTTCCTTCCCCTAGTAGGTCCTATATCTAATAAGAATAGAAATCTAGTACTAGGTATCATTATTAATAGGGATATTACTTACCCCTTTAATAATAATATCTACCTCTACTTATATTCTATAATTTAGGGTATAGCTTAGCTATTATATTACTTAATTATTATAGATAAGATAGGTATTAATATTAATAAATTCTAGGTAATACTCTATAAGTCCTACTATTAATATTAGCGAGCTACTACCCCTATCTTATTATATATAATAATCCTAGCTTTTAGAGATAGAGTACTAATTATTAATAATCCCTACTATCTACTATACTTACTTAGTATCTAAGTAAGGAGAATCTTATATTAATATAGTATACCCTAATTATATAAAGCTACTTATAGAGTGTACCTAGTATCCTAGTAGGGAGGTATCTTTATACTTAGCTAAGATAAAGTTAGAGACTAAATAGCTTAAGCTACTACTATTTATACTTATAAATAATATTTATCTAGGTATATAATTTATCTAAGACTACTTTTCTAATACTTTAAGTTACTTTATATAAATAAATAGCCCTAATATATTAATTATTAATAATACTAGTAAGCGTATATTTTCTCTACTAATACCCTATTATAAGTAAATATAGCTTATTATATATACTAGCTCTCCTAGCTATTTATAAATATATATATATATTATATATACTTTTCCTAGTATAAATAGTAATTATAAATAGGAAAATAACTAGTAATTAAAATATTACATTGTTAAAATTATTTACTATTTAGTATTCTTCTACCTAGGGTATAATACGGCTTATATATTACTCTATTATTATAAATAAGATAAGCGTTAATATTAATAAGTTTTAGGTTATAATTACTAGGATTAATATTTATAAGATACTTCTTCCTCGCGTAGATTTAGAATAAGAATAGTAGTAATACTAAGTATAAATATTAAAAAGAGGGTTAGTATAAGTAATAGCGCGTTTAAGCTAAATTTAGGCTAAGTTTAAGCTAAATCTAGGCTAGATCTAGCTTAAATACGCTATTAAAAATACTATAAAATTAATTAGCCTTTATTTTAATTCTTATCTTCTTCTATCTATCTTTTCTTTTTTTAATAATCCTCTATTATTAATATAATTACTATTATCTACGTATTATTCTTTTATATATAAATATAACCCCTTCCTTAAATAAATAAAAGTCCTTCTATCTAGAAGTATATAGACTTCCTTCCTAGTCTAGATAAACCGCGTATATAGCTAATTAACCTATTTATCTAAGCTAAGATGGATAACTAGATTCAGGCGCTCTACTACGTCGCCGGCTTAATATAGGGCGCGGTTCTACCGGTTAGTAGGCTTATATACGCGGTAGTAGTAAGGCCTATAATAACGTTCGCGGCGCTAATATAGTATAGCCCTAAGAATACCCCCGGGGCAGTAGGGAAGCACGTGAAGACCCTGACGACGATCTAGAATAAAGGACTGCGTAAAGTGCTGGGGGCGTATAAGGCCACCCCAATTCCGGTCCTCGAAGTAGAGGCGGGAATCCCGTCGGTAAGAGACTTCCTTGACAAGGCCCTACTACGGAGTAAGATCCTCCGAGGGATATATAAGACAGTCCTGAAAGGGAACGCGAAGATCAAGTCTCGGTTATAACTAAAAAGGGGTAGGAGGCTACGCCCTCCGCTACCCCCGTCAGCTAAGAAGGAGTCTTGGGCGAAGCGGTCGCTAAACGGGGTACTTAATAGCCCGACGCTATAGAAAAGGATGCTAACCTGGTAGGAAGGCCGGTAGTAGGGCCGGTGGCGCCACTACCAGCGGGGATTAGAGGGCCGGAACACGAGCCTAGCATAGAAGGGTGACCTAGTAGGAGGGAGATGGGACCTCCATAAGGGCCTAAAGAAGCCGGAGAGCTCTGTAGCGGTCCAGTTACGTACGGACAAGATTAGGTTTAACTACTTCTTATTTATCAGGAAGGTTCCTGGGATCCTAAGTCCTAGCTGCCCGTGCGGGGCGGCGAGGTAGACCGGTAAACATGTCCTGCTATTCTGTCCCGACTATTATACTAGTAGGAGTCAGATGTTGCTAGAGGCTGGGTTAGAAGATTACAGTACTATTCTCTCATCACCGATAGGGATAAGGGCGGCGGCGAGGTAGTTAACTAGGTCAGGCGCCCTCTACTAGTTTATGCTAGTAAAAGAGATGTTAGCGAGAACTAATAGAGAGGAAGGGCTCCGCCCTAACTAAAGAGAAGAGAATATATAGTCGACGAAACCTTGGTGTTATAGACGGTAGACCTAACCCCTCGATATACCGCCCTAATAGCAGGCCTGTTAGGGGGGGGAGGGAAGGAGCCGAATGATAGTATGGCCTGCAGATAGTAGGTGGAGTTTTCATCCCTTAGCTGGGTTTCTCCCCGAACGACAGGTACGCTAGGCGTACCTCCTAAAAAGTCTACCCTTATTAGCTTTAGCTAGCATAGGAGTATAAACAATTAATTAATCAATTAACCTATTTATCCTAGGATAAATTTTCCTTAGATAACGCGCGTTCTAATTATTTAGAGCCTCTAAGGATAGGAGTAAAGTATTAAAGAACCTACGCTATTATTAATAATAATAACCTAGGGATATTACTATTATAGATATATATTATAGTATACTATTAACTAGTAACCTTATATAATACTTATTAAAATATTAGTCCTCCTTAATTATTTTATTTAATAACGAGAATATATAGAAAAAAAATAAGTATAGACCTTACTCCCCTTAATCTTAATATAATTATAAGGGAGTATACTTATATTAAGTTTAAAGTATTTTAAAGGCTCTAATAAAGACCCCCTATTATTAGTATCCTCCTACCCCTTATAAATACCTAATTATAATAATCTATTACGTAGGGGTTAATACCTTTAGGGTTAGATACCTTAACACCCTAAATAGGGTTTATCTCTAGGGTATAAAGTAATTATAATAAATATAGTATTATATATCTAGGCGACTATAACTATAAGCGTCTATAATAAAGAGTACGGGCTATAAGCTAATATATAGTAGAAGGTATAGCTAAGTATACGAGCTGGAAAGATATAGGATTTCGGTATAGGATCGAGGCGATTTTCAGACTAGGATGGGATATCCTACAGGATATCCCAGTGGCAAATCGTAAACTAGGCCTAATTAGGTAATATTTTTATAGGCTAAAAATATAGCTTAAACCCTATTTAATATTAAAAAAAACTTTATAAAAAACTTTAAAACTCGCTAAGATATAAAGCTCTAAAGTTAACGTAATAAATGCGTTAGCTTGTACGGTAATTAAATCCTATATCTTTCCGGCGAGTAGCTAAGTATACTAATTAGGAAGATTTAGATAAGGATTATAAATTATCTTAGAAAGGTAGAAGGATAATATAATTATAATATTTATAAAATACTATTATTATAAGAGGTAAGGAAAGTTAGTATCTATTATATTAAATCTAAGTTAACTTACTTACCCTAAGCTAGATTTATAATAGAATTAGTGAAATCTGTAGTTATATAATAGAGAAGGCTTAAGATATTATATAAAGCTACTATACCTTTACTAATAGCTATAGCAAGTATATAAAGATACTCTTAAAGGGAAAGGCTTTTCTAAGTATTAATATCTATAATATAGGTTTTTAAATTAAATCTAGGACTTTTATTAACCTAGTCTTAGCTAAAGCTATTAAAGGCTTTCCTAAGTAATATAGTTATTAAGATAATTACTTCCCTATTTTTCCTTAATAATTATAGAAACCTAGGAAATAATAAACTAATAAAGTATATATTTAATCCCTTAATACTAGAATTAATAATTCTAGTATTAATAATAATTTAGTATATAATTAAGGAATATTAATATAATAGATAATAGATAATAAAGTTTAAGGGTTAGATTATTAAGAGTATAAGCCTTTAAATTTAAATCCTAAAAGCTATATTAATAGAATCTTTAGAACCCTTTAAATAAATTAAGGATATATAGTACTATTAAAGGATAGATAGATAAGAGGTAATTAGGATTATATTACGCGCTATTATTATCTAAATTTTAGGTATAAAGGAAGACTATAATAATAAGGAAATTATAAACTTTATATTTAAAGACTTACTTAATAACCTTAATAACCTAGATTATAAGCTAGACTTTAATAATCTATCTTAAGGATAATATTATAATTTAGATAATACTCCTATTAGTAGGAATAAAAAGGGGCCTTTTATTAGCGGATTAAAGTTAACTTAGAAGGAAAGTTAATATATTATTAGGTTTAAATATAAGTTAATATTAAGTAGTAGGCTCTATTAAATAGTACTTTAATATATAATATACTTGATTAATTAATTGATTTATACGCCTACTCAAGCTACTACTATATTACTTATAAGGGTGTTCCTTATAATTTTACCCCCGAGCACCGAATATACTCGTTAGCCGCTAGAGAAACCGTTACTAGTTAAAAACTCCCTCTTATCCGTACCCTTCCACCAATCGTTAGCCTTACAGTGGTGCCGCTAGGCTCTTAACACCACGGTAGGAACTTACACGTGCTCCTAGTCTTGCGTATTAGTACGTTATAGTCTAAACTACCGCTTTACAGCCGGTAGAGTAAGTAAGATAGTTAGATTCACGCGGCTGGTCTCAGGGCGGTTATTACCCCTTTAGCCCCCGCGTTTTTCTTCTTCTTCTTCTTCTTCCTCTTTTTCCTTGCGGGGATTTCCTGCTCGATACCCCGTGGGAGCCTCGACCTTGCTAGTTGCTCCCCTGCTAGCGAGAAGGATGCGATTACTCTAGTCTCTACTATCTATTATGCCGCTAGAAGAGTTCACCTAGTAACCGTCTACACTTAGTAATCGTCCGGCCTTATAGGGCTGAACCCCTATAAGCGTACCCTAGAACATTATAAATATGGTCTATAACGTCCATTTCATGCTATAAATCCATAAAGCGACTGTTTCTAAGCTATTTAAATCATCCTTTACGAGGTTTTCTTATTCGCATACCTCGTCCTGATTGGCTGATTCCTCTGATCACGTGTCCTTCCTGTCCTTCCTGTCCTTGCTGGCTATTTTGCCCTCGTAGGCCCCGTTCCAACTCCGCCGTAGTTATTCTAACAGGTAACCTGATAATAAGTCTTTTTGGTCGCTTAGTCGTCATGCGGGCGATGGTATAGTCCCCCTTACTTGGTGTTTCTTCCTGTATCGCCGTCGTCAGGGGTGCTCTGGTTCTATATGGGATCGCTGTTGCGGACGTGGCTATAGGGGACCTAAAAGGGGTGACGACTACTAGCCTGATTACCGGGGGTAATGGCTTCTTCCTGGGAGTAGGACGTGATTTGGGACCGGGTTTTTCCTTCGGTTTGAAGATTTCTGGACCGAGTCTATTCAGGGTAGTAACGACAGCTTTCCACGCTTTATTGGCCTGATTAGTCTGTCGTTCTATAAGTACCGCTTCGTTCATGAATCTAGCAGCCCTATAGTTCCCCTTTAGACGATTAGATTTCTGTTACTTCCGTCTATTAAGTTCTATAAGTTCTATATTAGTAACGCCCTAGATTATAGACTTAGCTATTACTTAAATAGCCGCTTTACCTACTTTTTATAGAATATTTGACAGATTAGGTTATTGCGTCTTAACTCCGGTCTACGTGATATGCTATAGGATTTATTAAATATATAGAGCATTAGCTGGTGTTAATACGAGGTGAAATTTCCCGTTAGGGCTAATTGAGGTGATTGTTACCTCAGGAGGTGTAGTAGGGCGGATCTTAATATTATACTGTTGAGGTAGCTGAGTCGTAGGAAAATGTTGTAGAATTAATTTAGGCCTGAATGGTAACAGTCCTGCTGCAGCCCAGGCCTTCTTTATATTAACTGCTGTTATCGCTTCTTGCCGGGCCTATTAATAGATATCTAAGAAGTCTACCTTATCGATATAATAGCTTGCCCCTAGACGTGTGACTCGCTGGACGTGGGATTTGTAGGCTGTCGCTAAGGGAGAAAAAATACCAACGTCTAATAGCTGAAGTAGATGTGTTATATGTGGCGGTAAGTAAAGAAGAATAATCTTATAGTCTATATAGTACTGAATCGCTGTAGTCGTGATATGAGAAGCATGGCTATTAACTAGTAGCATTCGATATTCTCCTTTTTAGTACGCTCGTGTCTCTTAATTAAATCCCCTCTAAAGCCATTTAAACCCGATCGTATTATCAGTCCAACCATTCTCGCTAATACAAATTTCGCCTGATTTAAGAGCTTCTTTCCAAGATTTCTGGATTAATTTGCCTTTGAAAATGATCTAGGGGGTAGAGATCTACTATCCATTGAGACGCACTTAATAAGCGATACCTATTCACGATTCCTATATTATATTATATAAGCCTTCTTCTTATTATACTTAGGTATTATAACTTTAAGCTTGGCGATTACCCCTTATATAAAACCTTTCTTATCTATATTATAGATATCCCTCTCGTCTACCTCGTACTCTGTCTTAATACGTAGGTAGAGATCAAGCCAGCCTAATAGTACCTCAGGATCCTGTGCTATAGCACGTTCCTTGTCGAGTGGCGGAATATAGGCTGTCTTTACCTCCGGGTGTCGTGATATAAATTTCTAGGGCTAGTTTAGTCTGATTAGGGTTTTATTATCCTTTATAAGAAGGATTTCATTCGTTATAAAGCGTATTTACTCTATCCTTAGTAGCTAACCCCATATATAAAGACGGAGAACCTAGGCTAGAAGTACTACTTCTTCTCCAGGAGTAATTCGCTGTTGGCCTTCATAAGTATCAGATATTAGTTTACGGCCCCTGATCCTATCGGCGAGTGTACTCTTTAATATACCATATTGCTTAGCTGCCTTCGTAATTAATAGGATTCTATTACCGTGTCCCCCAGCCTCGATCCAGGCCGTGTAGGCTAGCTCTATGCGATCTTCCCTGCCTAGTTCGGTCTCGCATGATGGAGGAATAGACGGTAGCGGTGCGTTTGACATGCTGAATAGATTTATAGACAGCGATTTTATAGAATTCAGGTCATAAGAAGTTGTAAATAATAAAATCTGAAGCTCTAGGGTAGCCTTATAGGGTACTAACCCTATAAGGCCGGACGATTACTAAGTGTGGACGGTTACTAGGTGAACTCTTCTACTCTAATACCTATTACTTTGGTTAGTATCCTCCGAGTATTAGTCGTACCAGCCTCCGCAAAAAGCCGCCACCGGGCTTCCCTGAATTTAGGGCAGAAAAAGAGAATATGTTTCACATCTTGCTTCCTCTACCCGTATAAGCATTCGCCGCTATCCACTGTTAGGACATATATACGGTAGAGGAAGTAGTTTAGGCCGATCTTTCCGCTTCGGAGCTGGGTCGCTATCGAGCTTTCTGCTTTCCGTAGTATATGGTAGTGATCGAGCCGATTATTAAATAGGCCCCCTTGCTGAGCGGGGGATATCAGCTGGCCCTGAAGGCCTGCCTTATACTTCTCCCACCTGTCGATCCAACGTCGCCGTACCTAGTACTTCACGTTCTCGTCGATTACCCTGGTACTCTGGTATTCCTCGGTTTCAGTACTCAAGGTGTGGCCCTGTTTCTTCCTGGTAGCTGAGGCCGCCTTGTCCTAACAGTCGTAGCCTAAGGAGTCGAGGGCCCACCTCTCCTTCTCCTGGGTTGGAGTAGGTAGTAGGTCACGCCTCCTCCGCCGGCAGAGCCTATTCTAAATTGTCCTGTTTCCATTTATTATTACGGAGTTAGCCCCTCTCGATACTTGGTATCGCATGACTAGCCTATCGAGGTACTGGTCTATCGGTGCGATTACTGCCTCCGCCTTAAGAACTTGAACCGGGGTGGCCTTATAGGCCCCTAGTACCGTCCTAAGGCACTGGTTCTGAATCACCGCCAGTGTTCTCGCGGGCGTTTTCGACGCTTCACTCGTGCCTTTAGGCCAAGGATAGATATGTAAGGTCAGCATCCTGCTTATTCAGGTCCTTACCCTGGTTTCCACCCCTCCCTACAGGCGTCACCTTTTGCTTTAGAGCTCAGGACTATTCGCCCGCAGGGGGGCTTCATGCTTCCGGCGGAGGCGGACCATTAGTACCCAAGTCAATCCTTGTTTACTCCTTAAGCACATCTCCTGAGCGGATCTAGGTGTCATTACCGCTTTGGCTTGCTCTCTACTCCGCCGCAGGCCCTATTTAGGTAGATTATTCCCTTAGCTCAACGTACTAACACGCGTATACTATCCTCTCGGGCTAAATAGATAGTCTCCGCAGTGGCCGCCATTAAATACCACGCCCTATAGGGTTAAGACCCCTGCTTCGCGTTACTATCAGAGGTCTCCCTTATTCAGGCCGTCTATATCTCGCAGGGACTGCTAGTATTAAGCCCCTAACCAGGCAGTATAATGCGGTATTTCCACCCTACTAACCAAGGTACGCTACACTAGGTTTCTGGCATGCCTGTATCGAAACCCACTTTTTATTCCGCTCCTAGCCGGTGACTGCGCGGGGGGGACTTGAACCCCTAGGAGGTATAAGAGTCGGTATTAACAAGTTCCCTACATCTAGTAGTCCACGTACCCTAAGGGTGCCCTGTCTAGTAGCTAGTAGTCCAGCGTATCTACTAGTTAAGACTAGCTTCGGCCTATATCGACGACGCGTAGTAGCCACCAGTCGGGTGGTTTTTATAAGCGATTTCCCTTATAGATGTTGGGCGCGACCCAACGCGTCTCAGGCCTTAAACCCAGTCCTAGCCCTTTCCCTGCCAGGGGGTGCCCGTATAAGGAGATAGGAGAGTGCCCGTGTCCGTCCTCCTAGCCGCTCTCAGCTGATGACTGCGTGAGGGGACTTGAACCCCTAAGAGGTAGAGGACGCGTCTTAACGATTCGTCTCCTATCAGCCCGTCTTAACGATATAGCCCCGGCATCTCTTTCTAGTCTGTCCCCTACTAGGGGGTGCCTGTGTAAGGAGATAGGAGGGTGCCCGTGTCCGTCCTCCTAGCCGCTCTCAGCTGATGACTGCGTGAGGGGACTTGAACCCCTAAGAGGTAGAGGACGCGTCTTAACGATTCGTCTCCTATCAACCCGTCTTAATGATATAGCCCTAGCATCTCTCTCTCCCTGACACGTGTATCTGTCTTCTTAGGCTATATAGACAGTGTCCCTTTATAAGCTTCCTATAAACTCACGGCTGTCCGGCCGCCGGAGGCGACCGTCCGCTAGGGGTTAGAGCCTATTAAAGGGTTAAGGTCCCTAGGGCTATATATATGCACTTTAGGCTGTATTTAACTGCGGTCGCTACTATTATATACTACGCCCTATAAGCCTTCTATAGAAAGCCTGTTTCGCGTTACCTGTAGAGGTCTCCCTTAATAACCAGTCGTAGCTGGTTCAGGCCGACCGTGTCTTATAAGAGTGGATGTTTCTATATACCCTAGGGCCCTGGCCGTGTATCTATTCCTAACTCTTACTAACTAAGCTCTTCCACGACAGTATAGGCGGCACCATATCCACCGCTACCTCTATCCCTAGTAGCGGCTTCGGGCCTTAGTACGAATGAGGTACGCTGTCGCGTCTTTTCCCGTCCTCGCTATTCCGCCGCGCCGGGCGGTTCAACAGTCTTAGAATAGAGTCGAGCCTAAGGGTATCCTACCGCGTAGTTAGAACGATATTACATCTACCTGCCTGAGGCTGGCTTCGGGCCTAAATACGGGTCAGGTGAATACGTATCGGATGAGTCCCTTGTTATTACCACGTCGCGAAAAGACCCCTAGCTGACGCCGAAGGCTTAATATAACGCGACGGCGGCGAGCCTCTAATAGATTCGAACTATTCACTGTAGCTGTATCTAGTACAGGTCTGTAGTACTAATATAGTACTTGCTAGACACCGCGAGGCATATAATATACTAATAAGAGTATTATAGCTAATATTAGAGAATAGGAGAAATATTAGATAGTACTAGTAAAATATAAGTTAGTAATATTTAAGCTTAAGTTAGCCTAAGTTAGCTTAAGTTAGCTTAGTATTAGGCTATCTTTCCCTCTTTAAGCCTAACTTCTCTCCTATCTTAGCTAATAGAGAAGTAGGTAGATAAAGAGGAATAAAAATAGAGGTAGGAGTAGGGCTAAGAGGAGGCTATCTATAATAAAGTATAACCTTAATTAGATTATAATAGCTAGGTATACTAATAATTTCTAATTATACCTAGTCTTTATAAATAACTATAGTTATAAAGTAAAAAGGCGTAGTAACTATTAAGGATATTTATCTTTCCTAGGGTTATATATTAATTATACGCTAACTATTATTTAATAAATAGGCTACCTAGGATCCTATTAGTACTAATATAAAGCTTAAGGTAGTAGGTAATAAGTACCTTACTAAAGTTAAAGGAGTAGTAAAGTAATAAAAGATAAAGCTAGGCCTTATATATATAGCTTAAATAAAAAAGCTAGGGATAAAGAAGAATAGCGCTATTATATAATATTACTAAACTAGGCTACTAGAAACTATTATAAATAATAGTATAGGGTATTAAAAGTTCCTAAAATACGCGCGGTTAAATAGGGAGGTTAAGTTAAGACTAGGTAATAATTAAGACTATAAGTCTCTGTAATTATATAGATAATTTATTAATCTATTCGTTTATTAAGGAGTAGTTAGTAATAATACTATATATATAAACTACTATAATTACTATTATAAGAGTAATATTATTATTATATTTTAACTTAATAATATTAGAGTTAGTAGTAAAAAGGTACTATATAAAATAAGTATAGATAATAATATAATAAAGGCTTATAAAGATAACTATATACGCGTATATAGTAATAAAAGTTACTAATTCTATTATATATATATACCGTAATATAATATTATAGATTCCGGCCCCTAGCGCCTAAGAGCTAGCACTTATACTTAATAGTTCTAGGCGCCCCTAGCCGCCCCTAGCCGTAAGGGCTTCTATCCCCGAATTACTAATGTATTTAAATTAATATATAAGTATATATAATATAGCTAATATTATCTTATTTATCCGCTAAATACCTATCTTAGCTATTAGCCCTACGGGTAAATATTACGCGTAAATCCTAACTTCCTATTCTTCCTATTAACTACTCCTTATATCTTCTATCCTATATCTAAAGTAGTTATAGTATATCTTAGCTAATACTTAATTTTAGTTATACTACTAAGGCTTCTATAGTATAGGGTCTACGTTAGTAAAGAAAGCGTACTAAATAAGAAAAGTACTATATAACTAAAATAGCTAAGAATTCACGCTCTTAGTAATAACCTCCCCCTTAGTAACCTACTACCCTACTACCGATATATAATATATAGGGTTATATTATATTACGCTACGGTATTCCACCTAAAATCTATAAAGAAGCCTAGTATACTATTAATAGTAAGTAATCTTTTAGAATTAACCTCCGCTAACAGGGTTCTTATAACCCCTTAGGACTTATAGTAGCCTACTAATTACCTTATATTTAATCTATAGAATTATTAGAGTAGTTAGAAGGACTAGGGTAGTATATAGGCTATTTAAACGTAGTATAAAAGATAGGAGGAGTAATACTATTATAAACGCGAAGATTTTCGTTATATATATAAAGAAGAGAAGGGAAAGATATAAGATTATAAGTTACTAGATATAACTAATAATATTTTAGAGGGATAGTTTAAAGGTATTAATCTTATCCTACGTAAATACTTTAACAACGCTTTTAACCTACGATATTTATTATAGCCTATATACTCTTAGATATATAATAGTATTAAAGAGAGGGTTAAGGAAACTATTAGGTAATATAAAATACTATTCTTAATAATAATAGCCTAGTTATAAGAATAGAAGTCTATACTATAATACTATTATATTATTAGGACTAGCGTTAGTTATAATCTAAAGGGTATAGTAAGAGAGCTCTAGTACCTTAAGGTAGGTAATACCCTAATATCTCTTCTAACCGCTCTAACTAATATTATAGTAGGTTAGCTAAGGCGTAGAATACGTACTTAATATATAAGAAACGTCTTAATTATTCTAAAACTACTATAAAACTTATTAATAAGGGGCTTATATTACTATATTAGGGGATTATATATAGCTTCTAGTATATTTTATAGAGGTATTCTACTCCGGGTCTTTATATTTAATAATAGTACTACTAATTCTCTTCTATAATAGCTCTAGTCGTTTCTTATTAACTACTCTACCTCTAGGCGTAGTACTAAGACTATTATATTACATATTATTATTATTATTATATAGTATAAAACTATTTATAGGATAGATACTATTATATTCCTAGGCTGAATATATAAATTACTATTTTACTCTACCTCTATTCCTATTACTTACTAACGTATATAATATTAGTCTAAGTAGATAGAAATATATATTATATTACTAGGAATATAATACTATTAGTATTATTAAAATAGATATACGGGTATATATAATATAGCTAATATTATTATTTTTACCCGCTAGATATCTATATTATTACTCCGTAGTTACTACTACTAACGCTAGGTAATAGGGGGGATTTTTCTCTATATAAAAATCTTGAATTTTTACAGGTATTTTCTAGTAGTATAATAATAGTATTACTTATATTATAGCTATAGTATTACCTATAATATAGCTATAGTATTACTATAGTATTACTTATAGTATTACTTATAGTAAGATAATAGTATAATAATAGTATTACCTATAGTATTACCTATAGTATTACCTAATTAGCACCCTACCCCTAGAAGCTATTACTTCTAGGGGTTTCTACTTAAATACTAGTTTTAGTCTAATATTAGATTTTTTAATATTTCTTCTAGAAGTCTATACTTCTCACCTTATAATATAAAGTAAGTACGTAATATTAGTAAGATATAGTATATAATTATATAATAACTATACTTTATCTAGCATTAGTTATATATAGCCTTAAGATCGGGCTTTATAATTAGGTACTTTCTAGAATTAGCCCTACTATACGTCTCTATATATATCTCTCTTTAATAGTATAATACTTAGGAATAGCGGCGCTATATATAAATCCGCCGCGGCGAAATATACTATAAGCCTCTACTATAGATACCTCTTAAACCTAAGAAGCTGCGGATATACTATCGTTGATAGGGAGTAGATAGTATTAGAAAATCCGACGTTAGACTAAAACCGACGTTTAGGTAGGAACCCCTAGGAGCGACAGCTCCTAGGGGTAGGGCGCCGATTATAGCATGGCTATAGTATTACCTGTAGTATTACTTATAGTATAGTAATAGTATAGTAATAGTACCCCTAGAATTATACTAGGTGTCGAGGGGGTTATTTGTTAGCGTCTTGGCACTTTTCTAGCGTGGCCCTTACTAGAAAAGTACTAAGACGCTAATAATTAAACCGTTAGATACTATAGTAGATCTTAGGGGGTATTAGAGAACTTAGCCCCCTAGTATTATATATCTTAGCGGGTTTTTAGGGAGCTTAGCCCCTAGAGTAGTTAGGTTTCTAGGGAGTATACACCTAATAGACTCCTAGCTTAATTACTAATCTCGTACTAAGATAGTAACCCTCTAGTAGATAGATATTAGATAATAGGATATAAAATAAGATAGAAGACTTAAGACCTTTAATTTATATAGTGTTATATATCTATTAGAATACCTTCTTATAAACTAATAATACGATTATTAAGTAGTTTTATTAATAAAATAAAGGGGGGGTGGTTTTACATTCAGCACCAAGGTTTATTAAAGTCTTGGATATGCTAAATTGGTCTTGCACACGCTAAATTCATTCATCACTACCCGCAAATAAATGCCATTGACCCTTAGTCTGGAGATGGACGAGAGAAATGAAGGCGAGTCTGGATGGGACCGGCTGGATGCTGGCAGCGCACCAACAGTGCAAGCCTGCACCGCCTTCACCCAACCCTGAGCACCCAGAGCAGCTTAATTAGCGCCGTGGGATCGACTGAAATCTGTACCCAATACCATACCTCCTTCACCGAGGACACACCGTCCAAAGACTTTTCGAGAGTCTGCAATAGCGACTCCATTCTTGCGACTCATGATATTAGCTTGCAAAGGGCTATGCTTGCAAAGAGAATTTTCCTTTGTCGGCTGTCGCACTGTACTCCATGATGAACCTCTCAGGATCGCTCACATCCATGTGACATTTGTCCGCTGACGTCGACATCCGGCCATGTCTGGCGCAGAGGCACTGGTCGTCATCGGAATCATTGCCAATATAGTCGCTCTGATCGACTTCACCGGCAAGGCCGTGTCGCGAATCAACAGCTTCGTGGGAGATGCACGCAAAGTACCGGCCTTATACCGCGACGTGCAGTCCATCTTGCTTCTTGTCGCTGACACAGTGCGGGAGTTGGACAAGCAGGCCAAGGAAGGTGATCTGGACGAGAAACGATGTCACACTGTGCAACCTACGATCAAGAGATGCGAAGAGGAACTTGCCAATCTAAAGGCTCTGCTGGAGAAGACGCTGCCTGGTGACAAAGATGGAAGAAGAGATCGTCTGCATAAGGCCATTACAAGTCTGCGGAAGGATAAAGAGGTTCAAGACATCGTGCAGAGCATTTCGAAGAAGATTCAGCTTGTCGCTGCGAATTATACGATATCCACATCGAAGAGTAAACGGGTCTCTGATGCCATTTCGTCGTTGAGTATTTCCAATACTCAAGAGCACCAGACATATTTCATGGTTCCTATCCAATGGTCCGATGACTTCAGCGGAAGAAAGGATGAGCTGACGGAGCTCGAACGAAGACTTGAATCTCCGGACAAGCTCTCCCGTGTGGCCCTGGTCGGGCTAGGGGGTATGGGCAAAACTCGTATAGCCATCGAATACGCACGCAGGTTCCGAAAGTCAGGCGAGGTCTCGGTCTTTTGGGTTCATGCGAGCTCAGCAGGCAGAATGAGAAAGGCCTATTTTGACATTGCAAACGAAGCTCAGATCCCAGGCCGGCAAGACACTAAGATTGATATCTTCACTCTCGTCAAGAATTGGCTGGAGGATCAGAAATCTGGGAAGTGGCTATTGATCGTAGACAACGCCGACGACGCCGACCTGCTCTATAAACATGGCGGGCCACGTCTTGCTGATTGGCTACCTCGCTCAGAGAGCGGCTCTATTTTAATGACTACGCGATCTGAAAGGGTTGGAATATCCTTTGCGACGGCTGCAAACATGATCAGGTTGGCAGGTCTGAATCCTGAAGATTCCATTGTTCTCGTCGCTTCAAAGCTTCCAGATGACCCTTCCAGCGCTGCAGGACACGCGGATCTAGCTCAAGAGCTCGAATGTATTCCTTTAGCTCTTGTCCAAGCTGCGGCCTTCATCTCCATTAATGGCTTGACCGTGTCAGAATATCTAGATCTTTACCGCGCAAACGATAGCGCCAAGTTTGAGTTGCTCAGCGAGGATTTTGAAGATGAGGTTCGAGATATCGAAATCAGAAATCCCATTGCAACCACTTGGGCAATCACATTCGATCGAATCCGCAGCCAAGAGCCATTCGCAGCAGATATTCTGTCTTTGATGTCCGTTCTTGATGCTCAGGCGATCCCGGAGTCCTTACTGAGTATCTCGGATAGCCCAATAAAGCTGAAGAAAGCGTTAGGATCCCTCCGATCGTATTCGCTGATTAGTTTTCGACGAAGGGCCGTGGACAGTCACGCCCATGACGATCCAACCTATGATTTGCACAGATTGGTCGGCTTAACAACTCGGAACTGGTTGAACATGAACAATAGCCTTGACCTATGGACAAATAGAGCAATCAAACTGTTAGACAGCCGTTATCCAGATGGCGAATTCGATACGCGAGATGTTTGGTTGAAGTACCTGTCCCACGCTGTCACATTGCTTGCAAATGAAAAGATATCACCGGACGTAAGCCAATCGAAAATCCAGCGAGAATTCCTAGGAGTCCACCTGGATTGTGGAAATTTACCTGCAGTTTTCTCGAACCAAGGTCTTCGAGGAGACCATGCCTTGGACGGGGATTGGTGCCCAAATTGTACAGTTTCTCTTCTGAACAATGTTTCCAAGAGCTTTGCGACAGATGGGGCTCTTACGCAAGCTAAATTGTATGCGGAACGAGCGCTGGTAGTCGCGGCGGAGTGCCTTGGTAAAGAGCACTTGGGAACACTGGATAGTCTAGATGTGAGTATAACTAGTTGCATCGTCCCTCCATTGAAACTGCATCACGTCCAATTCACGTTTGAATGGATATACCCCATACGTCAAATCTTAATCACTCCCAATATGCGCTCGCGGTACTCGGAGACACTATTGTCAAGTCTGGCTGACGTTATATGACGAGCAGCGGTATGGCTTTGCGCTCTTCCTAGCTAGTGACTATGACAAGGCTACTGAAATCTTCCAGAAGGTTTATGACGCTAGGTGTTCTTTGCAGGGGCGTTGGTCGCGGAACGCCCTAGGGACTCTATACAGTCTGGCGACGTCAAAAGTGGCGGCTGCGACTTCAGAAGATATGATCGCAGTGACAAATGAAGTGACGTCTCTGCTCGTGCACCACCGTGAAGTGCTGGGCGATAATCATCTCGAGACTCTGCGGGCGCAAACTCTAGTCCTTGCGCTTAAGCTTCTACCCTTGGAGAATTTAACTGAAGGGGCATTGCAGAAGGTTGCGAGGTCTGACGCAGACCTCGACAGCATCGTAGAACTCAGTCGCCGTGTCATGGGACCCGAACATCCTCGGACTTTGGACTGCTTGGCTGTGCTGGGCATGAGGTATTATCTTATAGGTCAGCTTGAGGAAAGCGAAACGACGTTCAAGTACATATACGAAGCCAGGAGAGAGCAATCTGTTTCCAACGATCCCATTACGCTGGCTGCTATGTTGAATTTGTCATTTGTGTATAATCGGCAGAACCGCCAAGAGAAACGAAAAGAGTGAGGAATCACAGCAATATCCAAACTGACTTTGGGATCTTCACTAACGCAGGCAGAATCCTGACTGAGCTACTGACACGTCAGCTCGAGATATTGGGCAAAGATCACAAAGACACCATCTCCACCTTAGCCTCGCTTGTCGACTACTACGAAACGCACCATCCGAACAAAGTCGAGGCGCAGAAAATCGTCGTAAAGCTGCAGTGTCAGGTCCTTGGCGATGACGCAGAGGTCACGCAAGTGTCCATAGCGAAGCTGGCTTTTGAAGAGGGCCGCAAAGAGGAATCGAAAAGGCTGCTTCTACGGTTACTTCGCCTGCACCAGTGGCAAGGAGACGTCGATCACGCGAATGCGCTAAGGAGCCTGTCTTTCTGGGAACATCGCTTCGTGGAGGGTCATGATCAAGACGCGTCTTTCCGAGAGATCTTTCGCTTCCGCACGGAGCTACTAGGAGCCAGCCACTCTGCATTCTTGTCTGGAGTCACATGGCCTGATCTAGGACCACAGGAGGGGTCTGCTGATGCTGATGGAGCCAATTGCAGGAATGCTCTTGAGGCGGTTCTGCGCACAGTAATATCTCTCTTAAATGGAGTCGTCCAACTCCTAGATGATAAGGCTCTGACAACAATTGGATTATATGCATCGGCACTTCGTGATCGAAAATTCTATCACCAGGCGCAGGAGCTCTGGCATGCCGTACTTGTGCGTCGTCTCGAAATTTTAGGGGAAGATCATGTCCATATCCAATACGCTAGGCATGGACTGAGCTGCATTTACGCAATGATGGGCGATTACAGCAGATCTGCAGAGCAAGAAGTCTTGCTCATGGAAACTTACGAGAGATCGTTGGGGGAGGATGACGCACAAACCCTCTCCGTGACCGCCAGTCTCGCAAACAGCCTTCAGTTCTTAGGCGATCACGCGGAAAGTTGCAGGCTGCGCCGCAAGGTGTATAATGTAAGGCAGAGAGACCTAGCTCATGAGCACCCTGATACGCAAGAGATCATGATGGACCTAGCAAATTCGCATCGTTCGCTCCAGCAATATGACGAGGCTACCACCTTGTCCCTGGCTGTGTTCCACGAGCGCACAAGGCTGCTTGGAAGCCGAGACCCGCAAACATTGTCGGCCGCCAGACAGGCGTCCACATGTCTTTATTATGCCGAGAAGTATGCCGAGAGCGAGGTGCTGATCAGAGGCGCACTGGAGATACTGCGAGACTTGTATGGCGACGACCACGAAGAGGTCTTGTCCGCCATGGCAGATTTGGCCATTCTCCACTACCTTCAGAATGAGCATCGGAAATGCGCCGAACTAGAATGGCAGATCCTCGACAAAAAGGAAAGGATCTTTGGCATCAGGCATGCACGGACCGTCCAGGCTGCCTCATCGCTGGTCACAACGTTGAAGCGATTGAAAGAATTCGCGGTAGCGGAGACGTTGGAGGTGTTCCTTCGTGAGGAGACTGAAGTCTTGCCCGATCAGAGGCGCGAAGGCACGCTCGATGCGGGAGATTAGCATGGCAGCGTCCTTAGAAGGCGAGTCATACATGGACTCATCTGTCGGAGAAATACCCGCAAAGTAGACTTATTTGTGATCCTTACATTCTCTCATCATCTCTCTCTCTTCACGGCCTCCCTCGGCACCGTCGTCGAATGGGTCCAGTACCTACCCTGAATTACACAGCCGTCCGCAGCTCTTCCAAACCCTGGGCATCATCTTAACATTTCCATCCGCAATTGCTCTCACGAGCCTAAGACTACCGAATAATACCTAACATATTCCATCGTCACTCGATTGGCCACACTAACTTAAGCATCGGCGGCCACGTGACGTCTCAGTAGGTAACCCCTCCCTTCCCTTCCCTTCCCCTTCCCTTCCTTCCTTTTGAGATCCCCTTCATCTACCTACTTATCCTCCCCGTCCCTCTTCCTACCCTGAATATTCCCCCCCTTTCACCCGTTGTCAGATATTCGTTCCGTTCCTAGTCCTCTTTAATTAGGCAAATAGGTAACTCATTCACAACAAAATAACAAAAAAACTCCCTAGACCCATTTTCCAGCGCTATTGTTTTATGTCTGATACTAGCTTTCTCGTACGTCTCTAGTAGGCCTACGTACCCTGCTCTCATTCTCTCTTAATTTCTTTTCTGAACCCGCTTCGAGCTTGACCTTGACCTAGAACTTCGAATCCCGAGTTCACGAAGGGCCACATTCTTAGGCGTTTAGAACTTGGATTTAGGTTTTAGATTTTATCCAAGAAGATGTTACTGCCTGTTTACTTACTCGTGAGCGGAGTTGGCTCCTGAAGAGAGGGAGGGAAGGGGGAGGCTTTGACAGACTCTCCTACGTCAAATTGGTAGTATATCTAGACAATGCAACCTCATCAGCGAAATCCCAATGCCCTAAGAGGGCCGATCACTCACGGAGCTACCAAGGCGACGCTGGTTTTTTTTTGTTGATTCGGACAGATCAATAGTGAATATTAACAGGACTAAGATTGGAAATAGTACGATGCCCAACTTCACAGTCTTATTTCCAATGTGAGACAAAATAAGGATTGGAAAATAAGAAAGTAAAAAGCGATGTTAATAGTTATCTCTTTAACTCATGCAACCTTGGATTCTAAGTAAATTAGGACCGATGAAAAAGCCATATCTTGTCAGCCTTTCTAATAATCTAGAGTCAGCAAGGCAATGTGTGGAGACCAGTCCCACGGCAAACAGGCGTCGAAGGAGAGGGCTGCGATCCACAGCTTTGTGGATCCATCCCTTTTCTTCCGTAGCAATGTATACATACCTCGATGTTTTACCCTTGTCGCCAACGCAGAACTTATGAATCCCCCTCAACGCCTTACTACTGTTGTATTGGCAAAATTTCCCACAATATCGAGAGATCTTTGCGCTGGCTGTCGAAAGGTTTTATGCCTTGTTTGTGAGACCAATGCATTCTCTGAAAGTTATGAGACAGTCTCTTCACCACCATGAGTGTTAACGCATACTGTACTTTCTAAGTGTCGATTCTATGTCTGGCATCAGACAATCGGACTCTCGCATGTCATGTTTCCATATTCATTCATGGACCGCCTGATCTTGTCGTTGTTCCAGATCTGCTAACTGTTACTGCAGATAGACTATTCGAAAAAGGTTGGGCCGTTTAAAGTGTTAAAAGATTCAGAGGTCTATATCTTTCCTTGGAATTTGAGTAAGCCTTTCTTACAAGGTAATACTATAGATCGTCTGGCTTTCCTCTTCAACTAAACTAGAATTATAGCTCCTTAGACTTTCGAGATGGTATTCTTCTTCTAGTATTTCAACTGTCTTTCAGCTTATATCGAAGACTTAGTAGAGTGAATGCTGTTATTTAATTATATACATCAATAATAGATCCTTTAATCCTTGTTATTGCCGTGGTGAGAGCAGATATCCCTGATTCGAATGGGAGGAGGGGAAGGATTAAAGGAGGGCGTAGGACTGTGCAGGTCTTGCTTGAAGCAGGCGCGGATCCAACGCTCAAGGATCATAGGACCTTGAGGATGGTGAGGAAGTATGCAGCTGAGGAATATGATGCGGAGCTGTTGATGTTGTTGGACCAGGCGCCTAAGATGGGGGTTTATGAAATAAGGGCTTGACGGGTTCGATCTGTTTGTCGTTATGAACAGTTCAGGTGGCAGTCTTGGAACGTGTGCATAGAATGGGAGGAATACCCCAACTTGAGCTTCTTCAGTGGCATATTCAGGCATGAGATAGGAGTATCACGTTATGACGCCAAGAAAGCATTTAACATACATCCGACGCGACATGAGTGGCTTGTGCTTCGACCCTCGTCCGCCTCAAGCGTAAATTCTTAAATTTCCCAAAGAGTCCTCTACCACCTGCCTCTTTCTCCATCTCGCTCTCTGCCTCGGGACTTGAACTAGGAGGCACCGGCTGGATCTCCGCACTACCCTCCTGCACACTTATGCTTGACACCATATTCAAACCCGACAATGACTCCTTTCCGCCCTTCCACTCCTTTTTATGCTCTTCATCCCACGCTTTCCTCCTCTCGTCTTCAGCCTTGAGGTCATGAGCTAGTATCGCTCTGTCGGCGTCGTTGGTAGGCTTTCTCATTTCGAAGTCCCGGTCCCATCTTTCGCGCGCGTTCATTTCGTCCCAGAGAGTGATTTCGTCCGTGTTGCTGAGTACTACGTATAGTTAGTTCTCTTTTCAAGTTTGTATTTGCACGACTAGTTGGACGGGAGGATATAGGTGATCGTGTGCAAATGGAGGCTTACCTGTGCCTTTTGCCATTTTGCGTTCATACACGGAACAGCGTCTATAAATAGGGACTGGTTTGTAGCGGTAGAAGGAGGGGTTTAATCGTGCGCAGAAGGCGCGTTTTTCGGCGTTAGTGACTTTCGTTCGCGTCCGTCATCACAATCATGTTAGAAGATTGGAAGACTCTTACCTTCGTGATATCTTGAGCTTTGCAGTGTCTCCTGCCTGAGGGCAAGCATTGGCATTCCGCCATTGACTCCTGCAGGAAGAAAGGTGGCATCGACGACGAATACCTGGTAGACTTTCCTTTGCTGGCAGACGTCGAAGTCCGTCCACGTCCCGGAGATGTAGCCGTGACAGGGCAATGGTAGTCCCTCTACGATCTCAATTTCGGTGGCGTTATCCGGGAGTTGGTGAAGAGCGAAGTGCTGATAGTCGGCCCATTGTATGGAGACAAGATCTATGGGGAGGTTGGGTGAGATGTATGCTTGGCTGGGAATATTGTTGAAGAAGCCTTGGATCTGGGTCGTGGTGGGATCTTCGTCGAACTGCTTGGCTGGTCAGTGGCCATGGGATTGAACGGAATTGGGCGATATACCTTGACTTCTACGCACTCCTTGCTGCCAGCGCGGTTAGGGGGTTGACTAGATCTCTTATGCTCTTGTTTCTTGACCGTTTCCACGTCTTCATCACCGACGTCATAGTTTCTGTCCCGGCTCTCCATTTCTTTCAAAAACTCGCTGATTCGTAACGGGGTATTAGTGGCTGCCTCTCTTTGTACGTAGGAGCTAAATGACCGATCTTCCGCTGCTTTGACGTATTCCAGATATGGTTGGCCTGCTTCATAGGCTGAGGTGGTCATGAAATGTTGGTATGGGATGTACGGGACTTGAATATCCAAGAGTTCGTGGTCTCGCTCGGAAGCACTAAATGCAAATTTCTCAACATCTGCCTTGGACCGAGGGAAGGCGCGAGGTTGCTGTCTCAAATCCTCATGGACGACCATGGAGCTTTCATCATCTAAGCAACCCTCCTTGTCATCTTTCTTGTGCTTCGGCTCTTTATATGCCAGGGCCCACACGCTGTCCTTCTCCGTTTTGGTGAAATAGCTCGGAGCGAAGGTGACTGTGCCGATGCGTAAGGTGTAAAGTCTGTAATCAGCCCAGATGAAATGTAACGGCGACATCAATGTTTCAAGCTTGCTTCTGACCACCATTAATTCCTTCAAACCCCGCCGTGTAATAAATTTTTCTCGGAGTTCCAGGCTCAGCATGTCTGTTGAACCAGATAGAGTCCCCAGATGATTCGTTAAACAGTCGTGAACAACAAGACCTGCTTCCTCGATAAAACCTGCGTCCAGTAAGAGTGTTGAATAAGATGCCATACAGCGAAAGGTGCTGTCGTGATCTTCGCCGAGGTGATGTATGGTCAGAACATATATTTGTCTCTCCTTGGCTTTGGCTTTATCAATGTCGCCAACAGATTTGTAATGGTTCACCAACTCCAGCTCACTGCCGATAGTAGCCTCCGCCATGGTACCCCAGAGGTTCTGCTGATCCGCAATGATATGCAGATACAACTCTTCAACCTCGTCCTTCCATATCCGGGTGCTCTGGGTTCTGTGCGCCTCTTGCTGTTCGCTGCTCAACGAATGCCAACTGTCGGGAAGGTCTGCATTTACGCCATCCCAGTATGCTTTGGTCTCGCTCTTAACGATTTCATTCACAAATCCTTGCGAGAGGTGGATAGTCTCGGAAAGATCTAGGCCCGCGATATATCCCGCTGCGTCGAGGGCTCTTTTATAGACAGTACGCATCCAAGAGTGATCTTTCCCATAAGCTATATCGGAAGCGTAGTCTAGCATCACACTCATGATATATAGTACACGGGAGTTTGCCAAATCGTCTTCATGGTCCACCACGGCTGTAAATACTGGGTGGGGCTCAACATGGGTCCGTGAAGATATTTTGTTATCGGCCTTGATCGCCGCACAGAGATCGGGATACTGTGCGAGATAGGCGTTCAGAATGCATCCGATACTGGCTTCGGTGATATGATCCAATGCAAGTTGTTTGTTTAATATTCGGTTGAAGGCACTCTCTTGGGTGATATGATCTAATGCTTTTTGTTTGTCCAATGTTCGGCTGAAGTCAATATATGATGCCCAGGGTGAAACGTGTTGGTATTCAGATATGTAATGATCCGCGATCTCAGCCCAGGCGTAGCGGGCACCAGCAAAGTCACCCACATCATAAAGAGATTCTGCAAGCTTTCGGGTGTTGCAAATGCCCTCGTCTTCTTTCCAAGCAGCCTCACGGGCTTCCTTCGCGTAGGTGTTGCTGTACATGTCAAATGGACCAATCCAGTACTTCTTGGATCTTTCATCTGGCCATTCGCTTGTCTTGCTAGGCGCGAAAGGGCTGTTCCAGAGCTGCCGTGGCGGAGACTGCCGTTGTGGATATAGTACGTGGCTTGGCCTCTCATCTGGCGGCGTACTTGCCGTTGGCGTTCCGTTGGAGGAGCTGCTCACGATCACGATTTGTTCTCCGCTACTGCTCCTGCCTAGTTCAATAGGGGAGTCATCACTGCCTTTGCTACTTCGCCGTCTACTCCTTCCGCTTCGACTTGCACTTCCACTCCTGCTCCGTTTGTCGCAGCTATCAGACATGTCCAATAATTCCCACAATACCGTGCTTCTAAGCACCCAACAAGTTCTTCCACGATCCCCAGAGACGAAGGGTGTGAGCCGTCACAAGTAAATAGCTATGCCAATTGAGTTCAAGAAGGATGGAAGGGAAAGCAGGATCGAGAATGCCCCATGGACCAGAGCTTTACCTTCCCAAGGGGTCGTGGTTATGAGGCTGCAATCTCAGCCCCAGTTGGCCAAGGCAGCAGCGTCAGGCAAATTACCCTGCGTGATGGGCAAGAGAACCTACGCTTAATTATTGGTTGAAATTATGACAAGTCCGGATGGTAACAAGGATACAGTAATCAATTATCTCGGCGACCAACGTGCGATGTGGCAGTGATGGGATGAAGCCGGGGGCAGTGATGCTCACAGCCCTCTGAAAGTGGCCTGGTGCGCCTCAGCCTGATGCGCCTTTGGGTCGCAGGCACTGGATACATTGCGGCTCCGATTTTCTTCAACTTCTCGTCTAGCCGCTTATTCACAAGATCACCCATCCACCTGGAGCTTTGAAGCGCTCCGCACTTAATTGAGAACGGATGAAACGAACGTACACCACCTCCTATGATCGGTAGGTGGCATTCGCCTAGCGCCCTTGCACACTGGTAAGAAGGCCATGCCTCCGCGTGAAGGAGGCATCGGCTATGGTCGCCTAGCCTCAAAACTCGCCCTGGACAACGACTTGTGCATGTTCCGACACTTCGCCGAGCTCAGTATCCGGAACATACTCTACCTGCAAAGCGAGCTTCAAGAGCTCGAACTGAAGTTGCAACAGCTGGATGCCGAAGCGAACGGTAATACCAACGAGCCTTCGAAATGGTCCAAACCACGGAGCTACCATTATGCTAGCAGAACCAAAGGCACAGCTCTGGACGGGGATGATGCATATTGGAATACGGTACTTCGGATTCGAGATGTGCTCAAAAGATACAGTATGTTCTTTCTTTCCTGAGTCGTGATTGAGGCGGATTCCGTACGATACGAGAATCTACCATGCTGATCTCGCGGCCAACTTAGACAAAGCGTTGCAGGATGAGGCCTGGCTACAGAAGCTGAAAACTCCTTCAAAGATTTCCTGGTCGACTGTCCATGAGTTCATCAACGCCAATAAGACCTTGATCTCGGAGACGGATGCCAAGTACACTGCTGTCGAAAATCAAGATGATCTCGTGCAGTTGACATGGAATGAGAAGGAAGCATTGGGTTACTTGATGGAAAAGTATTTGAAAAAGTTCTTGAAAAAAAGGGTAAGGATCAAAAGCATTGACTGACAATGTATAAATGACCCGCGATGTAGGACAGTCGGTTTGATGAACAAACCATCGGCTTTATTTCCGACAAGAAGGTTACACAGCTCGTACGCATTCTGGCCATCTCGCTTACCTCAGTCTTACCAATTGTATCGATCGTGGTCCTATATGTGGTCAAGCACGCAGTAGTGCGTCTTGGTGTGATAATTATCTTCTCGGTCCTGTGTTCGCTTGCGCTGGCCACACTCACCAACGCAAGAAATGTTGAGATCTTGGGTACTACGGCAGCGTAAGTCCGAAGAAGAGACGTAAAGTCTCTATGTCTAACCGTTATAGGTACGCAGCAGTTCAGGTGGTCTTTGTTAGCGGTAATCTGACAACTCCCTAAAATTTCGGAAAGGTTGAGAAGCTCGAATAGATGGCCTTCTCTGGAAGCTGGCATGGTCCCGTATGTCTCTCCGAGCACCCTGATAATACCGAACGAAGCACTTACTGGAAAACGAATGCTTACAAAGATTTTTGCAGGATTTGTATTGAAATCTCGACTTCATTCACAAACTTCCATAAAGCGCGCCCTTCACCCTAAGAACAATCTACCTTAAAAATCAACTATTAGCAACACTCTCGATCTATTCCGCAATCTTACTATACTCCTCCACCCTCTTCCTGATTCCACCTAGTGGCTCCTTCCCCAACGTCATCCTCAACAGCGGAGGGTCAGAAGACGGCTGCGAAACCTCCTTGACCATTTATTCAGCAATCTTGCTTGGGTCTTGTGCCGCTGTGCTGTTCAATGTGGTGATAGCCTGCAAAACATAGTCGGTGATGGTCCCCTTATGGGCGTCTGGGATGGTCGGCATCTTCAATCTCTTTAGGTCGAAGAATGCGGTTTCATGCCACCGTGTTGAACCCTCAGGACTCTGATATCAAATGGAGACAGCTCGGCTACCAAAGCCTCGAATAGCCCTAGATTACGAATTTAGATGAGGCATAGATTGCAGCTCCAGGATGCGGGTCCCAGATCTCCGCGCTGGAGATGTTGACGACGACGCTTGTCTTTTTCTCTCATATTGATGGAATAAGCGCTTAGATGACGTGAATCGATCCCCAGAAAGTGGTCTCGAATTGGAAGTCTACAGTGAACTATGTTTATAACATGTCAAATCAAGATTGACCGCTACAATTGTTTGCAAAGCGGTTGACCGGACGCTAGTGGGCCGCAAATCGTTGAAGCTCCCAAAATTAGGTGGCAAGGTCTTAACGATATGCCGCCGTAATTATATCCTATATACCTTATAATGAACGTCTAAATGAGGCCGTAAATTGTCCTAGATATCCAATACTTGATGTTTCACTCCCGGCCTGTAGTCCTGCTGTCGTCACTCTCATAGAGGGCCCCCGTAGACGTCTTATTGTAGCCTATGCTGTCGTCTTGTTGCTCCCGAAGACGTCTTGTTGTAGCCGCTGTTATCCCCGTAGACGTCCTGTTGTAGCCTATGCTGTCCTCTTGTTGCTCCCGCAGACGTCTTATTGTAGCCTATGCTATCGTCTTGATACTCCAGCATACGTCTTGATACTCCTGCATACGTCTTGCTGTCGTCTTGTTGTAGCCGCTGTTGCCCCTGCAGACGTCTTATTGTAGCCTATGCTGTCATTTTGTAGCCCCCGCTGATGTCCAGCTGTAGCCTATGCTGTCGTCTTGATGCTCCCGCAGACGTCTTGTTGTTGAGGACAAGGCTTTCTGTCAGTCAGGTACACTTCTAGTAGAGCGTGTAGGTGGAATAGCTCTACTTTGCGCTCCAATTCGAGCAGTTTTGCATTCTCGATGACCTCAGACAGCACAATGGCCCAGAGAACAGCTGTGTTTGCGAGGACGAAGGTCTGTTTGGGTTGGGAGGTTGTAGGCTGCGTGGAACTAGAATTAGATGTACGGAATTTGAGGAAGGTTTTGACATTTGTGGGTAAGAGAACGGATGCTGTCTCATGAACGAAGGATGTCTTGAAGGCCATGGTTTGGCGACAGGATACGATAGAATCCAAACTGACTTCTGGTTAGCGCCCTCGCTTTCTACAACTATGGACTTTAACAGCTTGTTTTCGCTACAAGAATTGTAGAAAACGTAAGATTAAATATTTCTTATAGCAAAGTATTTTACATTATCAGGCTGGCTGGGGATCTATAGATACGACAGTTTCTAGGCCTAAGGGTACCTGGAGCTTGGTACTTGTTAAACAACGTGTTGGCAACGTGATTATGGCTATATGAACAGTACTCTGGGGAGGTAAGAACAAGGAGTTGAAAACTCTGTTCCACATGGACCATACCAAGACGCTAGCATGGATGGGGCTAGATGCCCATTTCTAACAGTACTGGAGCACGGATTTTCAAAAGCTCCGGGTCGCTAACCCTTTAGGGCTGGACCGGAAGTAAGTTTGGAAGGGGGTGAACTCTTCTAGAATACGTTCTGCGCCGCTTTGGGCCGGACATGATTGGGAATACGCATACATATCACCGACTGAAATGCTCTGACAGAGTGTCACCCCATTCGAGATGAACAGATACCTAAGTACGAATGAGAAAGGTGGTGCTGAGGCACACTGCGCCCCTACACTGCCACATATTCAGGGGATGCTATGAAACAAGAAGGTCCCCTGAATTTGGGGATGCCAGGACATTGGATACGAACAAATCTTTACGAGCTACGCCTCTACTGTTTCCTTCTTCGTGGTCTTCCAAGGCCAAAAACAAGCTGTCAGAAACGAGGCTGCCGAGCAGCCAAGAATCAGGATGAAAACTCCTCGAAGCCCTTCCATGTAGGCCGATAGCGCCTCGCCCCGCTTATTGCCCAAGTGAGCATTGCCTAGAATAGTTTCAAGGTTTGTTGCTCCAGTTTTCAAGATCAGTCCTGGATCTAGTCCGGGCAAGTGTTTTCGGAAAGCTATGAGAAGACCATTTTGGAAGATTGCTTGAGCGACCGAAAGAAAGACAGTCCCGCCTAGGGCGAAAAAGAAATTGCATAAGGTGGTGCCGACGGGAATGTCTCCAGTCGAGAGAACTGTCTGGACAGCGAGAGACGGCAGTGCGAATCCGGCTCCGAGGCCAATGCCGGTAAGTAACTCGAAGCTAAACCATTTGGCAAACGGAGTATGTACGCCGAGGGTCGTTATGAGTCCGCAACCGACACAATAAGTAGCCATTCCAGCAACGACAAACGGGCTGTAGTAACCGAGAACTGAACCTCCGGCCCCTATTACTATGTTCGAAATGACGCAAGTGAGAAGAAGTGCAAGGCTATCTATGCCGGACCGTGTCGCCGATGCACCTTTGATGGATTGAAAGTATATAGGAAGGTAATAAGCAAAGGTGAAATAACTGCCACCGAAAAAGAAAGAGAAAGCCCAAGCAGAGATCACTTGACGGTTGCGTAGTAGGTGAGGAGGGACAGTAGCCTTGGGTCCTCGCCAAACTTGCAGCATGGCGAAAACGCAAATTAGAACTCCGAAGCCAACAAATAGTCCGATAATTCGAGGACTCGACCACGAATAAGTTGAACCGCCAAGTTGCAGGGCCAGCAGGAGGCAGACAGTCGACGAGCTCAGAAAAAGCGATCCCAATGGGTCCAAATCCTTGATACGATCGAGTAGCGGTGCCTTCACGGCTTCTTGACGAGGTTGAGGAAGGGCCACAGCAATTACGGCGGCAGCTATTCCACCAACAGGAAGACTGGAGCACCGTCAGCCTTTAGCCACAAGAAAGGGAGGAGATTAGAACTTGATCCAGAAACACCATTTCCATGATATACTGTCGGTGAAGACCCCTCCCAGCAAAGGTCCCAGTATAGAAGCGATTCCGAACATTGCAGAGACACAACCAAAAGCCAAAGATCTCTTTTCTAAAGATACTACAGAGACTCCTGTCAGCTAGATTGCTCTAATATTTAAAATCTGAGATTGACAAGCAGCCACAAGGGACATTCGTTAATAGACAGCTCGTCAAAACAACGATCTTTTCAGCAATAGGCAACATGTCAATGAAGACTGAAACGGCTCCCGTACCTGTGCTCGCCAAGATAGTGTAAGCCCCAGCGAATATGGCACCGTCCCCTACACCAGCAAGTGCACGCCCTATGATAAGGGATGTACTTGTTGGTGCTACAGCACAAACAAGAGACCCTAGCTCGAAGGCGGCTACGGCCGCTAGAAACGATCTCTTGACCTGATGTTTCATACACCCATATCAGCAAGGCATACTCGAACTTCCACTATGAAAAAGACCGACTTGCATTGAAAACTTGATAAATCTTCCCGAAGGTAGGCTGAACGGCCACAGAGGACAGAAAATAAGCGCTTCCATACCAGCCAAGGTCGTCGATATTTCCAAAGGAGTCACTGTTTCAACCATAAAAAACGTCAGACGAGGCTGTGACAAGAACAATTGTCGCCTCACGTTATCTTCGGTATTGCTGTAGTCACGATCGTGTAGTCCAACGCGATCAAAAACACTGAAAGACAGAGCGCCCCAACAATGAAGATTGTTCTCCAAATCTGCTGTGGGTGTTGGCTGCTATTGGAGCTGGATGAGGTCTCGACATCTTGGCGGTCAAATGCTCCCATCTCATCTTGTGTCGTCGCATCCTCCTGATTGCCGATGCTGGATTTCTTACACATGCGTGAAGACTTAGAGAGGACAGATATGAAATATTCGAATGGGCCCCGGTTCTATAAACATCAATGCTATAAACTGAAATAGAGGTCTCTACTTTTTCGACCACACTTCATAGACATCACCGACCGAATGGAGGAATATCTCCACCTCCGCGAAGGAGGACAACCAATCTTCTCGTTTTGCCCCCATCACCCACTTCCTCCAAAGCGGGAGATCTGCACAGAGGACGAAACCACAGCGGCAATAAACATACATAACTTTGAAACGATGAAACATTTGTCAATACATTGACGCGAAGGCAGACTCATGCAAAGTTGCGGAGGCGGAGATCAGCGAAATCGAAATTGATTGGAGAGGTTGGACAAGAAGGCGTCAGGTGTGGTGGATCGGGATGTACGATTCGTAAATTTGTCCTCGGCCTGGAGGAATCAACGAGGAGTGGGTATGGGAAGGAAGCGGTGAGGTGTCAATATCCTATACGAGAATGTCAGATGCGGAACCTTTTGCGACGGCAAATCGGACATTCCCCACAAGATCCTCGTCCCGGAGCGGATTATGCGTGTGGTTCTGCAGTCAGCAATTAGGATGGGGCTGACTACCTCCGTATGTAGGTGGTTTCAACGACCAATATGCCATGCACACGAAATCCTTCGCCTAGTAGCAGTCTAGCCTATCGGGCGCCACGGCGCGTAGAATACCCTGACACTTCAGGATATCCCATCATTCGGCAGTGAGCCGCTAGAGCGGGATCTAACGCTTTAGGGCTTAGCGGTTACTCAAACAAGCCTTTTACAGGCTTAGATGATGTTAGCGTTGAGCGGCGCTAGCTCCGCGTGTGTGACTGCCGAAGGATCCAGCATCCTTGTCAGCCATCGACTACCTTAGGATGAATCCCACCGTCTTCAAAAAGCACGCACCGAGATCGAAACATTTCCTGTCCGACCTATACTTGAGTGATGTGATTGGTCATGCATACAAGCAAGACTGTGTTCCCCGATCCTTGGGCCTTGGTGCCAGAACGGTGGCTTCGCCTTGGACACAAGGAGCTTCGAGCGTATCCTGTTGCGCTTGACAAAGGATTGCGGCAACGCATTGCCAGCAATCTCGCGCACCCAGAAGTCTTCCTCACGCTGGCTGCTATAGTTCGAACATTCAACATGGAGCTCTCCGAGACGGACGCAAAAGATGTTGAATTCATACATGATCCTATCGATCTACATCCCCAACCAGGTACCCAAGTTGTTGGGGCAGCAGTAGAAGATAGAGCTGTGCGTAGGTAACGTTGGGCCCCCATCAACAGGATCAACTACCAGCCTTCCTACCCACAACCGTCACTCGATCACTTGCAAGAGCAACTCCTCGTCGGTTACTCTCGAACTCCAGTGCGGCTTTCTGAATCATCTCGCGTACTTCTGACGCGTTGCCCAGCCTCGTGCTGACCTCTTCCATTGCAAGGAGAGTGATGTCTTGGGAGCTAGAAAGGTTCCAAGAATGATTCTCCCTTCGATCTTCCACGACATATTCAAGTCCCGCCTGTTTCAAAATCTCCGACAATTTAGCGACCCATGAGCCGTGACTGCCGATTTACCAGTGTCAGTGAACTGCTTTGACAACGTATCACGAAGACTTTCATTCAAACCTACTTGACAGGCCAGTTGGGCGTTGGAGCTACTGCAAAGTTCTTGAGCTGCTCAGTGTATTTGGTGTCTGCGTCGGCGAAGGCGCTGACAACCTTGCAAGTGCTTAAATCTTGTTCGGTCCACTGAACCCAGCCGTTCGGTTTCAACATTTTCAAAACTTTGTTGATAACAGGCGTCGGATCTTGTTCCTTGACAACACAGAGGAAGAAGCGAATGTTGATGATATCTGGGCTTCCACATTGATGTTTGCTTTATCGAATACTGGGCCATTCTGACATACCGTATACTCCGACCAATTCCTCAGGAATCTCATCATATATATCAAGCTTCCGCATCGCTACGTTACTAGGCAGCCAAGCTCGCGGCGGGCATTGGGAAACGTCAATATCAAAGCCATCTAGCTGGACAGAGCTTGGAAGTTGTTCAGATAGGTCGAGAAGCCATATGCCAGTTCCAGCGCCAATATCGGCGATCTTGAGCGATTTTTCCTGCATACAAGTAATAGCAGGATGGATGAGGTAACCTTGCTGTTGCTTCCAAACATAATGTTGAAGGTTCAGCCTAGAATATCACGGTCTCAGTATCATTCTGTAGCAGTCTCAAATGAGGCTAGCAAGTATCTACCTCGCTACAGAGCGAAAGCCTGTCGCCAATGGATAAGCTGGCGGTTCGGCCATGGATTGATGTACCTCCAAAGTTTTGACAGGCGTAGGAGTGTAGAAATCCTATTCTTCTCCTGCCAGAATTGCCAGATCCTGTGGTCCAGTGGTTTTGATCGGCGTCTTGGCGTTGGAAATGCAGTCCCACAGACTGGTACCCTGCAGATGTCCATTCTGACGTACCCGTGCATCAGATGTCGCGGTACCGCCCGATTACTGGCCGACAACAAGCGCGCAAATCCTTCTTCAAGGACGATCACGGCGCCGAAGGCGAAGGTGACTTTAACTCTGGTAGAATATCCTTCTCCTGTCATATCAAGATTCCTGTGGTATGTGTCATGAAGACTAGCAAGCTTGAACTTCCTTCCGAACTTCCTAGCGATCGTCTCTTCCTGTATTCAGAAGATACAACGCCATCGCTTTGCAAAGCCCTCATGGACAGCAATATCAGTCGTGATTCCCTTTCTGACCCACTTCTCGAGAAGCAGGAAAGGAATTGTGGTCCTGGTACCCACTCTGGCACTGGATTTTGGAAACGAAGTTCACGATTCTTACCATGGTTCCACTTGGCAATGATGCTACTATACACCTGCTTCTTTGCTTTATACATATATCATTCGAAGGATTCCAAATGTAACGGCTACGACCTTATCTACTGTACGTGCCATTGATGCATCGCTTTTGAGCATTTTTCTACCAGGCTGACCAAAGCCAGCGCCTGCCATACAGCACCTTTTATATGAACGGAGAATCTTACTGACAGACCTCAACAACAATTCTTTCACAGGCGAGCCAAGGAGAGAGCTCGATAACGCATGGCACGAACTTCTGAAAAGTTGGTCAATTGAGCATGTCTTCTTGAGGTCCGAGCTGATGAATTTCTTCTTGAGTTAGGCGCAAATATCAAGATTACTGAGGAAGAGCTTGAGAAGCTCGGGGATCAACGTTCCATTGCACTCGCTGATGGTTCAGGATACGTAGCAGAGCTCGGAGTCTATCATGAGCTTCATTGCATCGTAAGACTTCCACTTGATGTCTATTCGCGAAGCTGGTAGAATACTCATTGGACGCTAGAAACGTGTTCGACAATATTTTCATCTAAATTACTACCACCCCAATTTCACTCCAACAGAATTAGAACGAGAGAAAGTCCACATAGGTTCATGCTCAAGACAACGGTGTAAATTACATGAAGCTAATTTCTATGAAGATCACTGCCTCGAATATCTGAGAGAAGTTGCAATATGTCGAGGGGATCCTTCTATAACGACTTTCGGTTGGCGAGATGGCAGGCCCACAGCTCACGTCAGGAGCGATCACCAATGCATCAAATGGGAGAGGCTTTCGTCGTGGGCCGAGAGCCGATCGGTAGACATGTTTGACTCCAACCTATTGCAACGAGAGCAACATGTTGACTCTGAGATAATGGGTTGATACGGATTATGCTATATCACTTTCTTTCTTCTCGGATTCGTTTGGGGCTCAAAAAGGAAACCCTTGCAAAACACTTCCAAGCCTAGTGGTGGTATTTGACGACGTGATCAACGGAATGCCCTCCAGAAATTGCTAATGATCATCGTTCAGGTCCGTCTCTTATGTAGAAGCTCACTCTTGGAATTCCGCCCAAGCATGCGCAACCGCCTCGTCAGCATCTGCAGCTGCTGGCACTGCTTCACGCTTTTCTTCGGAACCCTTCCAAGCACGGGGGATAGCCTCTGCAGCATCCGCAGGACCGGTAAGAGGGTGTGCCACAACTAACCAACATTAGACAGGAGCGTGTAACAGAAGGTGCAAACTCGTGAATCTGAACTCACTGGGTATGGCAATCATCCCAACACAGAGAAGGCCATATAGCGTTATATAGGAGGTAAGTCGCATATTGAATAGGTGAGACTGGGTTCGGTTTCTTTGCAAGATTTTGAGTTTTCTGCTGATTTCTCGGTCGCTGGGTTCTTCGCATGGAAATGACCAGACTTATACCAGTATCCTCCAGCAAGGGCCGACGAACGAGCTGCAGAAATAATGGATGACGATGTCAAGGGTGGGGCCAAAATGGCAGACCGGTCCGTGATGCCGGACTTTTGATTGATGTGTCAGAGTGCACATCATCCAGACTTTGGAAGTATCGGTACCCAGGCGGTCCCTGCGGTCATACTTCCCACCCGACCTGCATCTGTGGTATTGTGCGCATGGCTGCTGATATCATGCAGGAAGCACGAAATCCTTACTCGATCGCAGTGGCCTTGAATGTGATAGGCACGCTTGCCTTAGAATAGGGATCAGGCCGTAAGGCTCAGAGTGTAGTAAAAGGCCTGGAAGTACTCTAGCTGGCCAGCTGAAGCTGACTTCGCCACGAAGGAATATGCACGCCGCACACTAATTTCAGAAAGGGAGGAGAAAGGGTAGATCAGTTGGAAGGAGTAATCGAAAAATACGGCACTGCTGTTGCACACAGAAAACGCCGACTTGGGTGGAATGAGCGAGGACTGCCGGTAATAGCGTGGCATTGAGAGCGATTCGTGGTGGGGCCCCTCCCTGTCCGACTGCAGGTCTTATCGGAGAATACCGACCGCCTGCTCCAGCACTCATAGATACTGGACGTTGATCCCAGTCTTGGCCAATCAATCTTTCGTCCTCATCCTCGAGTCATGTAGCGTGAGGTTGTAAGGTAAGGCGACAGTCTATTGGCTACTGTGACGGAAAAGCCCCGACGGATCGGGACGATGATTGGGCTAGAGTTCATGCAAGGTTATCAGGCCGCCTGAGCCTGCATACGAATCCTACGGCGACATCATGAACCTGTATCTCGGTCGCTTAAGGACGTGAGTGCCACGGCAGCCTCTGATGGTTGCACCAGGTAGTCTCAACCTGGTGTTTGGGGAGGTATACCGTGCCCTAGGCTTGCATCATATTGATTAACGCCAATTGATTGCTGGTGTGGCCGTTTGGTCGACAGCAAGGCTACGTTTTGATGCATCCCAATCTCTCCACTCTCCTCAAACATTTTTTAACTCGTCCAAATTCTTCGCATCGTCAAATCATTGCACTTTCTATGAGCTTTGACTCATAGATGTATATTCGTCCTGCGCAGAACTGCCTTAGACCTTTTGCAGGACGAAAATCATCATGATAGAGATTGAAGCGAGACTTATAGCCCTCGGAGTGTTCTTACCAGCGCTGGCGACTTTCTTCACGGGTCTTCGATGCTGGGTTAGGTACACGCGACGAACCCCATTCGGGATTGACGACTTTTTGGTTGTTGTTGCGTCTGTCCTAGTATGGGGAATGGGCATAACTCAGATTCTTGGTAGGTCGAACACCTTTTCGTTCATGATCGGGCGCTCTCGCTTATCATATGTGCATTAGGTGCTACCGTAGGGGATCTCGGAGAAAGTATAGGGAAGTTGCCGAATGGCAAACCAAAAATTGATCATCGAACTCAGGAGTTTCTAAAGGTGCGGAGCCTTGACCCATCTCGCATTTGCTTGTTTCAACCTGCACCTCCGCGTTTCGCTGACCGGTATTTTTAAGAACGAATACGCGTTTCAAATTATTGAAAAGTTGGCCTTCGGTGTAGTCAAGTTGAGTATAATCTTCCTTTACAGGAGGATATTCGTGGGGAGAATCTTCAACATCGCGTCGTGGGCCATGATTGCCATCGTTTCAGCATGGTCATTGTCGTTCTTCCTCGCAACGATTTGCGAATGCAATCCCCGTAAGTTCAGCAACGTTTCCATTTGATATCCCACTTTGTAAGAGACTCCTCTGAACAAAACTCTAGCGTCGACCATATGGAGTTCAAATCGAACGGCTCTGTTCACCAATTGCATCAAGTACAATCTCCTTGCAGGCACTGTCAGAGTCTCTCATTGACCATGCAATAGGACTGTCAAGATGCTCTTAGGCTTTGCTTGGTCCGATGTCTTCACAGATGGTAGGTGCAGTCATAGCTCGTTGACTGGATTATCTAACAGGCCGACAGTCCTCATCCTATCACTTCCAATTCCGATGGTTTTGAAGTTGCAGTTGACAATGCGACGGAAAATAGCGCTGATTGGTGTCTTCCTGCTCGGCGCATTGTAAGTCTTAGTCGCACCTGGCACTTTGGGATCCCGTCTTATTCAAACTCTCAGAACTGTGTTAGCTGGTATTGCACGACTGGTGTTCTTTTATAGGGCTGCCGCAGGTATCTACTCGGAGGCGCTCTTTCAGAAATTACTATTTGCTGACCTTCACCACAGACCACACCGGTCCAGATATAGCTGGTAGGTCCATGGGGTTCTTAGTCGCAAGATCTCAAATCCGATATACGTCTTACAGCTACGAAAAAGACTAACCTATCTAAAACCAGTTAACACTGCCCCAACAATATACTGGTCTCTCGTCGAGGCATCTCTCGCCGTAGTAAGCGCCTGTCTACCAACCATCCGACCCCTCTTCCACGGCCTGTCACCCGAAAGCGTCATCCGTAGCATCCGCAGCAGGATCTCCCTCCATTCCTTCCACAGCGGCGGATCAAAAGGTTCCAAGGGATCCAAGGGCTCGAAACACGTGAAGCCTATGGAAGATCAAGGTTCGACGTCTTCCCAGGTTGGGTTCAGGGACCAAGAAGAGGAGTTCCACGTCGACCAAGCCTCCGATCTGGAGAACCTGAGCCAGCACCAGAGTCACTTGCAGACGCAAGTGAAGGGGGTTGAGCTTGGGGAAATTGTGCGGACACGGTCTATGGATGTGCCGGACAATCGCATCAAGGTGTCGAAGACGATCGAGCAGAATGATAAGCGGGTTTGACGGAATTTCCACAGCGGCGGTTTTGTCTTGTTTGGTTTGAAACCTAGTTGGATACCTATCTTCTTAGAATCAAAGACTTTCAAATTCTCTCAAAGCTTAACGCAGAGGATCAACACGGCATTCCAACAAAATCGACTGCTTTTTCTCGCTCCAGATCATCCATCCAGCTGTCCATCCTGTCTTGGCCCATCCACAAGAACAACGCCGGAGTGCAAGACGAGCTATGACCTTCAAAGAAGAGCATATCCCATGAAAAAGTCCGACTTCTTACCAAGGCCTCTGTTGAACAAAATCCAGCAGAACTCGTAACCGGAGTACAGGTACACTTCCAACCTTCCCATCCTAGTCTCTGCTCGTCGCTCCACTGCTCGAAAATTCAGCCATCAGAACAACCTCCCCCATCAGGAAATTGGGGATATTGTTTCGAGGCATCTATAGCTAACTACCACTTCGTCGAATGAGCCTTGAGAAGGGACGTTAGTTAGTATTCGTGCATCATTGGTCCAGAGAACTTCACGTCAGAGTCTTCCCCTCCACCATCCCTGAAAGACAAAGACGTCACTTGACCGTCTTCTCGGCTGTTCGCTATCTATCCACACTCATTTACTTCTCAGCAACGATCATTGCTCGCTTATCGCCTAACACCTTCTTCCATCGCGCTTGGCCTCACGCCCTCCTGACTCTCATACCCGCTACCGGAGTCAAAAGTTCATCTACTGTGGGCCGATGTCACGAGCGGCGAGTCAATCATTGTGTGCTCCAAGTCTATGGGAAAAGACTCAAAGCCTGTAAAGAGAGAAAGTTATGAGTCCAAGTCTCCTCGAAATATATTCCATTTGCTCTCTACTAAAGCTCAAGTGATTCACTCGAACCAGTTTAAGCAATCTCTGCTACCATCACCCCCACTCTTCCCATATCCAATCGAATCGAATCGATTGAGGACTTCGCGAATACTACACTACCCTCTGCATCATCCTCCTACAGTATTCCCGCGCATGCAGACACGACTGACCACTCTCCGCAGCGTCCAATCCTCAAGAAAAGAAGAGGAACCTATGAAGGCGAGGTTCACTCCAAGATTAGCTAGAGGATAATCTGTGACTTGACGGCGAGTATTGATGAGACATGAAGAAGTGAAGGGGCAATGTCACCTTTTCTCAATTCATACAGGGGTAAATTATTCAACGGGAGTGTCATCACGTCCGAGATACACCTGGAAGCAAACACGAGCATTGGAATAGCTATATCCTTACACAGAAGTTCATCACCTATATTCGCTTAAACTTCAGCGGTTCTTGCTACAACGTAGAATCAAAGTCAGAGGAAGACACTACTAATGGGCTTTTATAGGCTATACCAATTCTGAAAGACCTATATAAATATTAAACACAGCCTACTCTCTACCCTCCTCCCTCATCATCCCCTCCCCCAAATCGCCTCCGCCTCGATCCATCACCAGCTCAAACACAACGAAAAAGACACGGCTATATCGCAGTCTATGGATCAGCAACAGCCTCCCTCCCCTCATCCTCATCCTCATTCACAGCCGTCATTACAAGGGGTCTTTCCGAGGGGTCTCTCGTTAGCCATGCGGGGTCTGTCCAGAGCCGTACCCAAGATTTGGCCCTGCTCAGGCGTCATGTTCGACCATTTTGCTCCCATTCCCTTACCCATGCCACGAAACCGCGTCTCCAACGACCTAGATCACGTGCCAGCTGACCAGCAAGCTACAAATGTATCCAAAGCTCCCCCCCCAAGAGCCCTGGAGTCTCCCAAAGTACGCGCCATTACGAATTGCTTCTACCTATGGGAGTAGTAATCTCCCTCCTCACATCATGGCCGACGACCCTTACGAGATCTTCACCCTGTTCTTCGACGATGAAACCCTTACTATCCTCGCCAACAATACCAATGAGTACGCCCAAGTACACTCAGCTCCAGCTGACAAGCCTCACACGAGAACATGGTCTCCAACGATAAAAGAAGAGCTTCGCGCTTACATTGCTGCTTACGTTTGGATGGGTGTATATCTAGAAAAAGAAGCAAAGGACTTTTGGAATACCAAACCAGCTAAAGGGCTAATACATGATATCGTTCGTCACCATATCAGCTTGAAACGTTGGGAACAAATCGATAGATTCTTCTATTTCTCCAAGCCTTTGCCTCAATGCCAACAGACTCCGTTCGATAAGCTAGAGCCATTGAGCGAGCATTTGCGGAAGAAATTCTAGGACTACTGGCATATAGGGACTCACCTAGCCGTTGACGAAACGATTCAACGATTCATGGGTCGTACCAAAGAGACCGTCAATTTGCCCTCAAAGCCGATACCTAAGGGCTTCAAGATCTGGGTTCTGGCCAATCAAGGCTATGTTCTTGACAGGCTCTACCATACCAAAAGCGACGACGGAGGGCCGGGAGACCTTGATGATTTCTGGACGGATGATAAAGGGTTCTCGAAGACACAAGCGGTGGTATAAGACCTACTGAGTCAAGATGGTATCTCAAAGGACTTCTGCCATACAATATGGCTAGATAACCTAATCACGTCAGCCCGACTACTAGCTATATTAAAAGAGGAGGGCTTTAGTGCAGCAGGGACTGTTCGAACACAAAAACCCGCCCGAGAGGTACTAAAAGAGACCTCATGATCCACAATGCAGCGGAAGAAGCTACCAAAGGAGGCGAACAAAGGGTTGGATCCCTCCCTTTCTGGCCTGAAGATGGAGCATAACGCTCAATTGGAATAGGGCAAATTGTACGGGCGCTTGAGCCAAGACGGCCAAATACTGGGATTCGTTTAGAAAGACCAAAATGTGGTGTCATTCATGACTACTGTTGACGATAGCCAGACTACAGTGATTAGACCTCGCCGTCGACCTACCAAAACAGCTATAAATGCGCGTGCCTCTCGAGCCGTATTCGGAGCCGGCGCTGTCAAGGAACTAGCAATACCCCAATTCATCGATATATACAACCATTCCATGGGAGGAGTCGACCAAGCCGACCAGCTCCGCTCCTGTTATAATACACAGCGCATATACGTCAAGAACTGGAAGCCGCTACAGCATTTTCTGTTGGATACCTCAATTGTAAACGCTTACAAGATCAGCCATTGTATACCTCAACGGCCATTCGGTGAGCCATAGGACCATTCGACCCATAAGGCCTTTCGAACAAGGCTAGCCGCTCAACTGTTCGCTCATTCAAAACGACTATACACTATAAGTGTTCGTTCTAGAGCTACTCCCAAACGGCCTCTATATGCGCAAGTACACCAAGTAAGCGCGGGCGACCATAATAAGCCGATGAGGTTAGGAGACAAACAGAAGAACTATTCTGTATGTGTAGCGAGAGGGAGTAAGGTGAAGCCAGAGAATGAGAGACGGAAGAGAAAGCCTTTGGGAGAATTGTCTCAAAGCACCATACAATTGGCCGCTGGTCGCGACAGGATACGCCCAAAGGAGTACCCCAAGGGGCACCATAAGTGTCAGCTATGTGCTAGTTACATATGTCGCAAACGAGATTGCTGGAGCGACTATATTCGAGCGATATGATAGGTAGGGTAGCTATGTATGAGGAATAGGGGGTGACTTAGCACGGAGGTCACCAGGCGATGGGATACCTTCGTCGTACTAAAAATCTCCATCAAAGTGGCTCTATTCCTCCGAGCATTTTATGTGTGTAAGAAAGACTCAGGTTGCTGGGGAGCGGCCCAGACTTACTACGTAGAAGGATTCACCCCCCAGCCCCTATACGGGCCATGCCCCCACCACGCGGGTCACCTACCCTAGAGCACCCCCCGAACGTGGCTTTAATTACCACTTGGTCTTTTGAATGCCAGCACACCCCTCGCAGCCAGCCCGCTCACAGATAGTGTGATGATTCCCTTTGATCTGTTCGATTCGCTTGTACAGATTTGCACAACTGAATCGATGTGGCTGTGATGAAGTGTATTGTTTATCCCTATGTACTCCCCTTACTACGCCTCGTACTCTCTTAATACTCTTTTATACTCCCTTAGTACTCCTTTGCTACGCCCCCTTACTCCCTCGCTACTCCCTTTCCTGACCTAGAATAGTAATTTTAAATCCTAAGTTTAGGGTATATATATAGTACACAGCTACTCATCCTTCTTCAACCAAACCAATATACTCTTCTCCCCCCTCTCAAAACCCAACTTCCCCTCCCCGCCCTTCGCAAACACCCCCTTCCAATCCTCCAACGTCCTCTCCCTCGCATTCGCCGCAGTCAACATCTGCATATCCAACATCCGCCCCATCCTCTCCTCCATCACATCGCCCCCACTGTCCAAAATCGTCTCGTCAAGAACGACCCGACTGCCAGCTTTCATACTCGGCACCAGATTCCCCAAAATCTCCACACAGACATGATCCGGCCAATCGTGAAAGATCCTCCGGAAGAAATAGACGTCCGCATCCTTGACCGGCTGCGGCGTGAAGAAGTCATACGCTTCGTACCTGATGCGTCCCTCCAATCCCGCCGGCGGCCGCGCCTCAGCCTGACTCACCACCTCTGGCAGATCCTGCACGATAAAGTGCATCTCAGGAGCCACATTCGCGACCGCAATAGAGACGTGACCGCGTGAGCCACCACAATCCACCATCGTGGCCTTGCCAAGACTCTTCCACGGAAAGCCACGCGCGACCTCGATCTCCGGCGCGAAGTTCGTGCCCGAGGAGCCGAGGAAGCCCATCGCGCCGCCGAATCGCTGCGCGCGATGCGGTTCCTGAGCGAAGAAGTCGAAGAGGGATTTGCCTTCAATGCCGAAGCCGAGGGTGAGACCGGATTCGTTGGGAAGGACCGAGTGGGGCCACTTGCGCATGGCGGCGACTTGGTGGGCGGTGCCAGTGTGAACTTCCTCGAGGCAGTGGCCGGCGAAGTCGCGGGCGCCGGCGTCGCGGCAGAGTAGGGCGGAGATGGCGGTGTGGGCGACGTGGTCGGGGGTGGGTTCGTGGAAGACCTTGTTGGTCATGACGTAGCGGATGATGCGGCGGCATTTGTCAAGCTCGAGGCCGGACTTTTGGGAGATCTCGGTGTAGGTGGCGGTGCCGTTGAGGGGGACGCATTGGGCGATGTTGTATTCATATATGGCTTGGAGAGTCCATGTGTCGTGCATCTGTTGGGGGCTGATTAGTAGAGTTCGAGTCAATGGGCATTATAGTCCATTGGGACCTGTGACTCACCTGTAGCATCAAGAGATTGATCCATGCGAGTTTCGGACCTGTGACTAATTCTTGGAGAGTTTTCGAGGCGATCCGCAATTCGTCTCTGAGCTTGCGGAGCTCAGTTTCGTGGTCGGGGATGAAGTCTGGGGAAGGGGCATCCGCGGCGAACGAGGGCGGTGGAAGGTTCTTGGATTTGAGCAATTCCTCGATTTTCGCGGTACGATCGGAGATTGTCTGGGACAGCTCGTGCATGGAGGGGTGAAGATAGTCAGGCATGATTGCTGAAGGAGGATTGCACGTGGGAGACTTGATGAGAGGAATCCAAACTGTTGTTTATAAAAGAGAAAGAGGAAGATTTATAATGGGGAACGGGTGAGATGCGGAACCCCACCAACGGTCCTAGCTGGCAGGATTCTCTTAGCGGACTTCGTTCACTGAGAGGTGTGAGAGGCTCCCTGGCCTGCTTAGCGGCAATCCCTCGAGGGGGCTGACGCATAAGCACTAGGCATGTGGGAACCGCGACTGGTCAGCTCGTCATGAAGATTGTAGAGTAGACTGGGTGGTATAGAGTATGGAGCTGATTGCCATCAGAACACTGTTGTATGCAATGCACCCGAACGTTCAAGCGGACCGGCGCATACACTCCGTCTTTCGCATGCGGCTTCGTGGTGGGGAATACGCTGTTGTTGACCGTCTTACTTTGGTTGACGATGCTTGAGGTGTCATGGACTGTCGCTGGTGAACTTTTGAGACAACAAGAATGACTCGGAAAGGAAGATCGATGAATGACATGTAGTCTTGATGTAGCAGAATGAGCATGAAGCTCTCCGTTGTTGAGCGCAGGGGCATCCTGCTCGTTCAAAATATACAGATCTTCTTCCACGGGCGGCGAAGTTGAGCCAGATGTGGTACGAGGTATACAGATGATGGAGATGAGGTCTGAGTAGGCATAGTCGAAGCGATATAGGCACCACCAGATATTCATGTCTTTCCAGAACCCGTTCATCTTTGGTGTCAGGACAGTCGACCCTATAGTGACTTCCCCACCGCATTGCGATCTCAGTCGGGGCATAAAGACTGTAGTCTGCTTTGCTCTGGTGGGGCTGATAATCCTCTTTTCCACGGGTTTATGTGTCGAGGCTTCCTCGATGGCTTCGAGGTCAGCTCCATGAGTGCTGCATGTATCTGTAAGGTATTCAGGACCCCCATAATCACTCTATCAGGAGTCTCTTGATCGTCTCCGATGAGAATGCCTATGATGATGCCGTTGGTCATCTTGCTCCTCGGTGTGGCGGTCTCTTCTCTTGTCCTCATGCCGATGATGATGCTTGTGCCTTTTCTCTCTCTTCCTCTCGCCACTCGTCAATCTCGCCAGCGCCACAGTAATCTCCTCTCTTTTCTCTTGTAACAGATACTCCTTCATCGGGTCATCCTCATCATGCTCCCTCTCCAACTTCATCAGCTCTACCTCCTCTTTCAATAGCGGTCTACTCTCCTCCGCTTCCCTCTCGTTATCTTCATCAGCATCTACAGTACCCACCCCATTCATTCCTCTCTCCCTCTCCTCCTCCTCCTCCCCTTCCTTTCTCTTATACCTTGTATGATCGACCTTCAGCACCCTGCCCATGATGCTCGCTCCCCCTAAATTGTCCACTGCAAGGTCTGTGGAGCGTTGGTCTTCATACTTGAGAAACGCAAATCCTTTGCTTTTGCCCGTCTCCTTGTCGCGGATCAGATTGACGTAGGTGGGTTCGCCATACTGAGAGAAGATTGTGATAATATCGCCTTCGGAGAGATCAAAGGGGAGACCGCCTATGTAGATGTATGCTGTGTCGTCAAAGTCGCGATGCCACGATCCTGCAATGGAGACATTGGCTTCGAGCTCGCGCTTGTTGAGGTTTTGGATCTCGCGAATAGTGTTCATTACGATCTGTGGTATTGCAACGCGAAGCAGATTCCGAATGATGATAGGTTCAAGAAGACCCTGAAGACGACGAGCTTAAGTAGACTAGCGTTAATAGCCGACTTCCAGCCACATATTTCAGCCACAGGCACAGACCATCTATCCCATCCTTCGGCTGGCCCATCAACTTTATCCAACCCTTTCCTTCTCTTTCTCCGTGCAATGCCTCTCATCCTTGCAGCTTCAGGGCCAACATCTTCCAGTGTTTAACCCTCGACTATCTTATTCTACCGATGTTCGCTTTGATGCCAAAAGTATCACATGCACGACTCATGGTACTTTAACGTCCATAGCAGTATGCGACAGAGAGATAAAGATGTCCGCCACGAGTAAACGACCAAGAGCCAGATTACAGCAACTGTCTACAAGTAATCTATTATGAAGTCGAATATTAGACTGGACCACCTGTCTTTGATTTGCGACTTGTCGAAAATTAGCGCTTATGATGCGTGAAGTCCCGTTTACTACCTCCTTTGCCTGCTCTCCCATTTTTCCATGTCTCTTGTAATATCAAGCATCTCGTCATGATTATGCCTATTTGTTTACATACCATTTAGTATATTATGTCAGTCTGCACACATGTGTTCTCCGAGTCTCGCTTGTTATCATCATAGGATTAGGACGCCCTTTGCTTCTTTTACGATAAGAGTTCCTACATTATCAACATTTTCTACGAATATTCAGTTTATGATATTAGAATTGCATACTGGAGAATATGATATGTCCAAGGCCTAGAAAAAAGACCACAAGCTCTACCATTAGACCAGCGCCAATAGGAATCGAACCCATTCTCTTATAGACTATTAACCGCGAACAGGCCTGTCCTTAGATTAGGTGTAGGGTTACCTTATATCACTACACAGCTAACTCTCCTTACCGCATTAGATCAAGATAGAGACGGCTCCTAGGAAGTGAAATGAGTAATTTCCCAGTTTGTTTTGATGGAATTTTCGCGGTACCTACGTTGGGTATAGTGGCATATTTGATTACGTCGAAGACAGAGGTCCTCACGATTCAAAGTTCTGGGTGCGTTAGGATGGGTAATACTTCGTAAATTTCTTCCTATCATACGTTGTTCCGCTCCTATATAGAATAACCCGATCCCCATATTCTCCCTGATGGTTCAGATCTATCTTGTATTCCCTTCCCTCTTTTGAACGTATTTATCTTCAGTATACCTGCTTGGCCCCCATCGGATTGATACTTTGTGTGCGCGAACGCTTTGTTCCTGCTGCAATCTTTGCTCTCCTTCATCCACCACATCTGCCTCCCCTCCGGACTGATCATCTTCATCCACCACATCTGCCTCCCCTCCGGACTGATCATCTTCAATCCATCCACCTGGCATGTTACCCGGACTATCGGAGGAGGAATCGTTTAGCTGTTCGACTTCAATGCTCCAATCATTTGGTGAAGATCCGTATTCGAAGCTTGTGATACGCCACGTTTCCCACCAATCAGAGCCCCAATCCACCAGGCCTTGCTGAAATAAGTCGACCTCTGCTCGGCCGTATTCCTCGAGATCTACACCGCAAGTTCGAAGACTCTCGAGCCAGATGTTCAACAGCAAAGGCAATTGGAGCTCTTCCTGATATTTGATTTCAAAAAGAAACCAGTATACGAGATTCAACAATGGTGTCCGAAAGTGCGAGGAGACATGGAGTAGATAGCAGCTCGCTGCAATCAAATCCTCGAGTGTTGACAACCATCCTACAAGATTATCAGCGAGGACTTTCATGCGTACCATTGCGTTCATAATTACCTCTCAATTCTGCCTGGTGTGTCTCATAGTCGCTCCTAGAGGAATGTTCTGTGATGTCATAGAGCAACGCCCAACTGGATACTATCACTCCAGCAATCGTATGCAATATCTCGCAATTCTCTTTGATCGAGGGATGCAGTACTGAGCTACGGTCCAAAGCTGTCCTAAACACTCCAGACCCGTTGCGCCAGGCCAATTGATTCGCTACTATGAAACGTTCTTCCAATGGCCTTTGATAGTAAGTAGGGTCCAAGGCTTCCTGCCATATAATGAACCCTTTTGCAGAACCACGGTAGTAACCTAGGCTAGGTGTAAACTCAGTTACATTGAAGAGAAGACGCGGAAATGCTTCGGAATCTTTCCACCAAGAGAGGATCGCTAGCAGTAGAGGTGTGCTATGATTGTCAATAGGCGGTGGGTAATCTGAGATCATCTATATGTCACACTCACCGAGGTCCCTGTATTAGATAATTTGGGTCTGCACCATTCTTTATCAGTAGATCACATGCCTCATTGCTACCGACCCAAGCGGCACACTGATGAATTAAGTCTTAGTTCCTTCCCCATTCAGTAAAGATAGCGAGACTCACCGCGAGTGGCGTCCAACCGTCATCATCGCAGTCAAAAGGAGAGGCAATTCTCTCACTGAACAGCTCTTGAAGGCCTCTCACATTGTTGTCCCTTGCATATTTGAGGACCGGAGACTCCCTATGAACGACGTTGTATGCCCGGAGGCTAATGTCCCAGCCATATGATGCCTTCACAGCTTGAATATTCCACATTCGGTTGGCCAACCATGATGGACTGCGGTATTGAACTATAACCACTTCAACCTCTTTCTTAGTGTTCGTAACATCACGTTTTTTCCGGTTCATAACGGAATAGCAAGTTCTTGAGAGCCAGAATCCCCCAAATATAGAAGGGCAGCTCCAATAGTGGCCGCTATGTGAAGGTGTAACAGTTTTGGTAGTCAATCTATTGTTTAATTGCGAGATCGAATGATGATCTGATGCGCCTATCATTCTAAGATGTGGTGGTGGGTCTGCAGAACGTGATAGTTTTGCAACGAGAATATCTGGTTGCAGTTGTATCAAGGTCCTAAAGAGCGTTATTAATGATACTCTCCGAACGCTTGCAAGCTTGCACCAGGACTTGGGATAGGCTGTGATACGCCCCAGCTGTGATACGATCCAGCTACATGGTAAAGCGTAAAGGATAGCATAGACATTGCAGGTCTGTATATTGGCATATAAAGAAGGGAGGTCTTTCACCTTGTATATATTGGATTGGACAAAGAAAGTAGGTTCACAGTCCACGCTAAGTGTGCCTTGTATCTATCAATCTTCTCCTTCTTCAGCACCACTTTGACGGAAGCCCATTTCCTCGACACCTTCGTCTTTGCTTCTAAGTCAACACTCAGGGTTTCGGTAAGTTCCTTGAGTTGTTCGGCTGCCTGCCTGCAGTACTGCAAGCATCTGGATGCTGAGTCGGAATTCCAGATGAGACTGGACAAAGGGTTCTGACGTTGGTCATCCTCGATATCGGCGAGAAGACTGTGGATCATCTCCAATTGTCCCACAATATCCTGAGTATCTTCCGTCGCGGTTTTCAATTGATCGCAGAATCCTTTGATCTTGATAATGCTGCTGGTCATTTGGGCTGCGAGTGTGCTAATGCTGATACCGCTAGCGATAAGTCCAACAATGACCTCCGCCATCGTGTAGATACAAGTAACGATTCGGTATTGTATGTTACGCGCGCTTAGCTTTCAAAGTAGCTGAAGTGTGAAAGTCACTGGTAGGTGTATTCAGGCTGCAACGGCCACAGCCTCATAAACCACACCGTGTCGGGCATCACGTTATTGATCTCCCTGACTACCAACATCAGGATCATTAGCCGCTTCTTGTGGCTGTGTACATTTTCTTCACATTATTAAGATTAAATGTCAAAGTCAGAGCTTAAGATGACCACCATGAGATCACAACAGTTTTCATTGGTCGAAACAGCTTATGTGATTTGCGCTAGAGCTATCCTAGAATAGCGTGTCTACTAGTATCCTAGCACGTCGTGGACAGTAAAATCCGGACACTAGACTAGATAGAGAACCCCGCCAGATCTCCTATCTACAAATGGCTACCATTATAAGTAAGGATCTTGGAATATACTGTCTAGATATATGCCACTCAGAACTTGTCTTGTAACTCGAAGGAAATAACGTTATAATAGGTAGTAGGGGACCTATACTAGTAGGAGGAATGAATTTTAGTGTAGTTCTTTATCTGGCCTAGTGTCCGGATTTTACTGTCCACGACGTGCCTAGGTGCCTAGGTACTAGAGGGCTTGGCAATAATTTCTTGCCATACAGACTTCTTCATTCCTTTATTACTACATTATACTTAGTACACCTATTAAGAGCGATAATAGTGTCTATACAGGACCTATAAGTAAGGGTACGTACTATATAATTACCTAGAACTTAAAGAATCTTATATCAGATAATTTCAACATGACCGAGTGTAAGGTTCTATGATATTAGTAGGGATCTAACGTTAATAGACAGGTTTTGTAGTAAGATTATTTAATATTTATTTAATAATTTACACGGGTCTAGTTATATACTAAGCCTAATCTAAATTTACCTAAATATAAACTATTACTACTTAGTTCTACCTATCTAGGATTTACCTATAAAACCCCTTTTAGTAATTATCTATTTATTTATATTATTAATAATAATATATTATAAACATTAATTCTAATAAAGAACTATTATATATAACTACTCTAGCCCTCCTTATCCTTAGTTTATACTATATTAGCTAAGTCCTACGCTACGCCTATATCCTACTAGTTAAGTATTAGAGTAAAGAGTAGAGTCTTAATAATTTCCTACCTAAGTAAATAAGGCGGATATTTAAATTTATTAAAAATAAGATATATTAATTACTTACTTATTTTAACCTTAAAAGTATTAACTAGTAATATAGTTATTAGCCTAGCTTAGAGCTTACTCTATATCTTATTCTAATAAAATTCTTATACTTATATCCTTTATATAAGTTATTAATAATATTTAACTAGTCTCCCTCCTTTATTTCTATTATAATTAATAATATCCTTAAGTACCTATATAATTATTATAATCCTATCCTACGCTAGTATCCTATTTTTAAATATAATAAGATCTAGAGGTATATAAGGGTAATTAAATATATAGGTAAAATATATAAGAGGTTTATAGTTTAAGGGTTTATTAATAGAATATTTTAGTACTTCTATTAATTAAAGGAAGACTAGAGGTTCTTCTACTTTATATATAAAAAGGTATATAATATAGTATAATTAGGGGTAATATACCTAAATAGTCTAATTAGTATATTATATAACCTATTTAAGAGAAAGGTAAATAACCTAATAATACTATAAACTTCTAGTATATAAGACTAGCTATATTAAGTATTCTAAGGGCGGTAAGTTCTAGATCTATTTAGTAATAAAGCTTATAAGTATATAGAATTTATTATATTACTATATATAGGCTACCTAAATATATAAAAGAGAAAGTTTAATAGAAGAATAGCTAGTATATAGATTACTATTAAGTATAGTTTTAAGATAATATAAATACTTTAGGTAATAAATACCTTTAAGTATAAAATAAAATTAGGGCTAATACCTATTAGTAATATCTATTAGGTAGTAGTACTATTAATAAATTACTTTACCTATTTATAAGGCTAAAATATAATATCTAGTTAATTTAGAATAAGGCCTTTAATAATCTACTAATATTTATTAGTAATTAACTCCGCCTAATAATTACTTAGGTATATTTCTTTATATTAAGCCTTATAATATAATTAAAGGGATTATAGGCTTATAATCTATATATAATTACTTAACTCTAACGTTATAATACTATTAATTTATAGACTATATTACTAATTAAGAGCTTATTATTAAATTTAAGTTATAGAGAAGCTCGTAGAGATAAGTTATAAATTAGCTTAAATCTATAATATATATAAGAAATATAGGAAACCCGCCCTTATTAAGTAATATAACCTATTTATATAATTACTATAAAATAGTAAGTATCTTATAAGGCCTTATTTCTTTATTCTTACCCGAAGTTTCCACTTCTATATTCTATTTAGTTTTTCTACTTTTTACTCTAAAATATCCTAATCCTAAGTCGCCTAAATATTAGGGGTCTATATTAATAGTTATTAAGTTATTCTATATTATTTTATATATTAGAGCTATAAAATATACCTAAGTATTATATCTACTAGTCTTATAATATTCCTATTATATATTATTAACCCCGTTTTTACTAAGCTCCTTATTAACTTCTATATGAAAATCCTTTATAGTATTTCTCCTTTACTCGCTATTATTATTATTACTTTTAGAGTCTCTACTATTACTTACTTAATCTATATCCTTAATACTATTAAGCCTATTAATATATAATTATACTATACTTATAACCTTTTTATTAGATATCTAGGGACGGCTTAGTATATTATTATTTATAGGGATAGTAAGACTAATCTTACTAGTAATATTTTCTAGTATTTTTTATATTTATTCCGTCTCTTTACTTAGGTACTATTAATATAAGACTTAATTTATATAAAGCGTTTAAATAAGGTCCTTTTAAGCCCTTATTTACTTTTATAATAGAGTTATAAAGGCTTATAACTCCTTATAAAGTATATTTAATATATTATAAGTCTATTATATTCCTTTAATTAAATATTTAAGTTCCGCGTTAATATTAAGTTATTATTTATAAATAAGTTCTAGCTTCTTAATTAAGGCTAGGTCCTAAGTACTAGTTATTATAAATGCGTTAATATTAATAAGTAGAGGGGCCTAAGTACTACTTATTAATATAGGCCTATTAATACTTATAAGTATTATTACTAGAGTTATTATATTATAAGATTTAAAGAATTTTAAACTTTACTTTATAAAATTAATTAAAATAGTATTTATATCCTAAGTTAGATAAGACCTTTATACTTATTTAGGTCTTTACCTATCCTTTTATAACTTTATCCCCCTATTCTTTTTCTTATTCTACTATTATAATTATTATAGCTAATAGATAATACTATTAGTAGAGTTAGCTTTATTCTTAAGATTACTCTTAATACTAATACTACTCTAATAGCTAGTATTACTCTAGTAGTAAGGACTTAGACTTTACTACTAGCGGGGGGAACCTTTTAATATAATACTTATATTAGAGGGTAATAGTAATATTATTATAAATAAGAGTAAAATAGGTAAGCCTTTTAAGGAGGAGTCTTATTTATTATTTTCTTTATAAGAAGGAACTTTATTAGAACTAGTATTCTCTATTTCCCTTATAACCTTTTTACTCTAATAAGTAGAGAGTATATCTTATCTAGTATTATAATCTTATATTTTCTCCTTCTTATCTTTTATATCTTACTTCTTTTTATATTTTCTAGCTTAAACTTTATTAGCTATTAGTTACTATTAATCTAGTATTTATATAAGGTTATTATTAGTTATTATATATTTAAATCTCCTATTATATTCCTTCTTATACTTATACTATTTAAGTAGTACTACTAACTTTTATTAATAATTATTCTAAGAGTAGGAATAGTAGGTATATATCTTAAAGCCCCGTTATATATCCTTCTATTATAAATTTATACTAGAAAGTCTATATATACCTACTTTAATAAGTATATAATTAATAAATATTATTATCTCCTTAGTATTAAGAAGTATTCTTTTATATATACTTTATCCCTTCTACTTACCTCTCTTATACTTTTTATTATAACTATCTAATTATAAGATATTTAAGCTCCTAGCCCCCTTTCTCTTATACCTCCTTAAATATTATAATAACTTTATATTATATAGCCTAGCTTTCTTATAACCTTTCTCTTTATAAGGGGACTTCCGCGGGGTAGGTTAAGAGGAATATAAGGGAAGGATATTATTATTATTAAGAGGTTCCTAGGGTATAAGAGGTATATTTATATAAAGGCTAGTAATAATATCTTCCTATTAATTATATAGATATATAGTAATTATATATTTATTATATTATATTAAGATCTTTAGTTATAAGGATATAAAAGGAGGATCCGGCGTAATAGTAATAGTAATAGTAAAGGTACTAGTACCTAAGATATCCTTAGAAGACTTTAAAGTACGCTTAGGAGGTATAAAATAACTATTAATAATAGTAGAGGAAGGTTATAAGAGGGATAGAATAGATATAAATATAAGTAAGTAATAGATTAATTATAAAGGATATTAAAATAATAGCCTAATTAGGCTATTATTTATATTAAATTAGTAATTTAATAATTAAATTACTAACTTAATAATCTATATAATTAGTAAATACTATAGCCTGATGTAGCTGTTAACTATTAAATAATATTAAATAATCGCTTGAAATCGGGACTGCAAAACCTGTCTAATGACTCATACCGAAACCTTACCATTGCGAGCTAATGACTAAAACTTATATGTTCACTCAATTGTTTTATCTTCGTCTTCATCATATGTATCGTTCATGCATTCTATAAGATACCTACTGTTCTGTTCAGTGAGGACCCGCGGCAACCAGATACATCTCATCCTTTCCGACATTTGATCACTGGCAATCTAGGCATATCTTTGTGATGGAGCTCCAGCGCATTACTACAGATGGGTAAGGTGCGATTCCATGTGTTACACCCTCCTGAACATGTCATGATTCGCAACTTCCTGGTTATGGCTACTTTTCTGGGGAGCACCTCTCATGTGAAAAGCGATTCGTCCGTCAATACTACTTACTAGTTTCTGATATTCCGTGGTAGCAAGCCCTTTTGTTAGAATGTTTCCGAAGAATTATTCGCTCCGTCAAGCTTTGCTTGACTACGTAGTATATGTTTCTGGTCTGTCTTTATAGGACGCACTCCTTGGTTTCGAGCCATGCTCAGATTTTTTGATATGCCATCCCTTGCTCTGCTTTGATCGTTTCCAAGTCCAGTTGTTTCCAAGGACGGAGTCCACCGTCTTCGGCAGCTTTCACCTTCCTTGTGATGATTTCGATACCACAACAAGCTAACTCTGATCCTAACCATGTGCAGGGCTGATCTAAGCCGAACCAATTCTGATATGAACAGACAAGTAATCGAGTCCAACACCTTTGCGCTCAAAAGGGGCCGATCGTTCCTCGTCATCACCGTGTTATCTCTCGTACTGTTTGTGAACAGCGTCAGCACCGGCATTCTGACTGTCGGTATTCCTCGCATCGCGACAGACCTTGGGCTATCCGAGAGTTTGATTTTGTGGTAAGACTACTCGCCTTCTATCACCATTCATGTCTCTGGTTAGATGCTAACAACCTGGGTTGACACGAAGATAGGCCTCAATCTGTATATGGGTAAGCGCTCGAGAGATCTCGATTGGGGGTCCACTTTTGTTTATGACCGAACCGCATATTTCCAGACTCACAAGCGGGTCATGCCTTCTGCTAGCCGGGTCGGTCGCGGATGTCATAGGTAGTCGTATCGTCAACCTGGCTGGGACCCTCCTCGTTGGTGTCTTCATCCTCGCTTGCGGTCTTCCGAAAACCGGCGTTGAATTGATCATGTTTCGAGCCATGCAAGGGATCGCAATTGCACTTTGCCTCCCTACCTCGATGGGGATTCTTAGCACGGCCATCCCCAGCGGTACCAGACGCAATATCGCTTTCTCTTGTCTTGGAATAGGGCAGGCTCTTGGCTACGCCGTTGGATTGGTAATATCTGGGGTCTTTCTCGACACCATCGGCTGGCGCGTCGCCTTTTACATTTTTGGAGCTTTCACACTGGTTCTCTTCCTAGCTGAGGTTAGAGTTTTGCCCCCGGACAGACTTTCAGAAAAGCCAAGTTGGAGAAGACTTGCCGTTGGTATCGATTGGATTGGCGCAGGGATAGCTAGCGCCTGCTTGAGTATGTTCTCATACGTTTTGGCGTAAGGCGCCCGCAATCCCCTTCAAAAACATTGCTGAGAGGTGAGACAGAATGGTCACGTCTGACATAGGGTATATCCGTAAGCCGGCCAACGTCACATTACTCGGTCTCAGTCTAGCACTCGTTCCAGCATTCATCTTCTGGGTTGGGAGACAAGAAAGATTGCAAAAGCCGGCATTAGTTCCAAATTCCATCTGGAAGAACAAAGCTTTCACGACGATTTGCCTCATGGTGCTCCTATCTTTTGCGGTCATGCAAAGTATGGAGTCATTTGTAAGCCTGTTGTATGTCTTCAAGCCCCAAGCTAGCATGCAGGGCACGCTCACTATTGTCAGCTTTCAGAATGTTCAGCATCTCTCTGCCCTCGAGTCCTCGATTAGATTTCTCCCCAGTATCGTCGTTGGTATCTTGCTCGAGTTGACCACAGGTTTCTTCATCCACCGGTTGTCGGTCCTGTATCTTGTCACGATCTCTGCTTTACTCTCTGCAGGCGCGCCTTTACTAATGGCACTCATCGATGCCAAATGGCCATACTGGTATGACGCATTCTTTGCTCAGGTATGTCCTTAGAAGTCAAGTCGTTGCTTAGACGCCTAACGGATAAATCAGATTCTTGCATACTTCAGTGTCGACAGTAGGTCTTGCAGTTTTCCTTTGGTCCTTCTATCTAGTCCCCATGACTGAATTCTCCACAACTTCTAGTACTGTTCACCGTCGGAATTCTCGTAGTTTCCGACGTGTTTCCGGAAGGCGACCAAGCATTGGCCGGCGCAGTCTTCAACACCCTTGCCCAATTCGGTATCTCCATTGGTCTTGCGGTCATGGGCGTCGTAGCGAATTCTGTCACGAAGCACTCCCATTACCCGAGCAAGAACTCACCAGACGCTCTGGAAGCCGGTTACAAGGCCAGCTTTTGGGCTACATTTGTTTTGATGATCATCTGCTGCTGCATCGGTGTCTTTGGCCTACGCAAAATCGGCAAGGTGGGCGTGAAGCGCGATTAGCTCTCTTCACAACGACTTGATGTGTCACCTGCTCGGCGTGTCTTCGTCTACATGGAAGTCACTGTCTCAGGGCCTGCAGCTGTCTCGAACATGGGATCCTGGGATGGTATCGGTCAGCCGTCCGGCCGAACAACAACATCGATAATCATGCGTACACGCTTCCAACATGGCTCGCGCCTTACCTTGTTTCTCAACAAATCCAGTCATGTTCGCCATTACACACAAAGACAGACAAAGTCTATATTCCTATCTCCACATGACGCATACCGCAAACTTGAAAATGCCAGCAATAGAAAGGCATCGTCGACCAAAGCGCACACAATAAATACATCAACGCGTTGGGGGATATGATAAGGAGACCGAAACTATCAACTAATCAAGCATTTGATACCCGCAGCGCTGGTGGTTTCGTGTCATATTATCGCTTGAACGACGTGCAGGTCCTGTATATATGTAGATGAAGTTCCTAATTCGGCAGCGTCGCTATTTGTCTCAGAACATTGGTGGCAATTGAGACAGGGTGCTTCAAGAATTGTTCCATAAATAGTGCAATAGAAAAGGCCACAAAATCCATTGCATAATTGTCTTGCGGGTTATCACGGTGCTGCCTCTAGAAAACCATACAAAAATCCGTAAACATAATACTTACTCACCAACAGTGCTTACTTGCAATCCCTCTCCCATCAAAACATCCCGCGGCAAACCAAAAAACCGGCAATATCCACCCAAATCACGATCTCCACCCACCAACCCGTCTCCCCCGTCTCCCCCACCCATCCCCCACCCATCCCTCACATAATCCATCTCCCCCACGCAATCCCTCACCCACCAACCCATCCCCCAACTCCCCTCGCATCCCGTCTCCCCACACAAGCTGCATAAAACCAGCTCACCATAGGTTACCAAAACCGGACAAGCGAGCGGGGATCATGCAGCCCCAAAGCCCGTCCTATGCAGCCGCAAGGTTTAGACGACTTAGCCTGCATTAGATGTCTTTGTGGCGGTGCCGTACTCCGAGGACGACCAACATAACTCAGACTAAAGTACTGGATGCTGCATGCTCCTAGCAGACGCCTACATTTACGCTTGTATATGGTGGGTGTATTAGGTATGGTATGGTGGTAGGGACTAGGATGATGTGGCTCCAGACCCCTCATCGTAAGCGTTATCTACCTTATTCTGGAACTACTAGTAGAGCTGTCGCACCAGCTGGCAGACGGCAATGACGACCTCGCGCTCATTCCTTCTTTCCACAACTCAAGCGATCGTGAGCTCCTCCCGTCAACCCAAACAAAGAAGAAGAACAACACAAGGTAAACACACAGAGCTCGCACAGCGCAATGTCAAATTCCTGGCTCGAACAGCTCCTCATAACCGTCTACCTCTCTCTCGGTTTCTTCACCATCTACGCACTCTTCCGCACACTATACGACGCATACGCAACGCCCCTCCGTGACGTCCCAGGGCCATGGCTGGCGAAATTCACTCGGCTCTGGCTCTTCCAAGCCATCCGGTCTCGCGAGTATCAGAAGATTAATATCGAGTTGCACCAGAAACACGGTCCTATCGTGCGCCTGGCCCCGAATGAGTACAGTATCGATGATCCGGAAGCCGCGTCGATTATCTATCGGACGAAGGATCAGTTGGTTAAGGTAGAGCCAGCTTCGATTCTTTTCGCTGTAGCAGTTGCTGTGAAAGACGTCGGCTGAAGTATGAGGTTAGGCACCTCGATACGAAGCTTTTGGCTTTCCAAACGTCGAGCCTGATATTTTCAGCACACGTGACAATGAGCACAATGCCCGACGGCGTCGTCAGGTGCTGCCCATGTATCAGATCGGCGCTTTGGTGAATGTTGAATGGCAAATCGATAGTACGACGGATAACTTTATGGATAAGATGGCGAACTTCGCGCGTGAAGGCAAAGTCATCGATATGTCGGAGTGGATCCAGTATTACACTTTCGATGCTATTGGCGCCCTTACCGTTCGTATGCCTGTATTTTCTTATTCGTGCAAGCAGCTGATGGAGCCATAGTTTGGAAAGCCTTTCGGCTTCCTCAAAGACGGCACCGATGTCGCGAGCATGATATCCATCATCCATAACGTTGTGCGCTACAGCGCCGCCATGGGCGTGTTTAGCGAGTGGCATCCCTTCATCATGCGCGTCATGCAGTATTTCTCAAGGCAAGGTGAGGTAGGCATACAATACCTGTACAAGTTCGTGGCCGACTCCATTGCGGACTGGAATGCATCATCGAAGGAAGATAGGTTCTTGCAGGAAGAGAAGATTGAGGGCGGGGCTTTGCTAGAGACGGATTTTCTGGGTTCGATGCTTGCGAAACATCGGAGGAACCCCGAGATGTTCAAGGTTGAGGATACGAATTATCATCTGCTCGCACAGGTCGGGGCTGGAGGGGAGACGACAGGGGATGAAATGTGTGCTGCAATCTACTTCCTTTGCAAGTATCCGCGGGTTTTAGAGAAGCTGAGGGTGGAGGTGGAGGGTTTGAAGATGCGGTCGAAAGGTGCGAGGATCACGGCCAAGGATGCTCGAGAATGCTCGTATTTATCGGTATGTATTCCTTCGGTGGCCTTCTCATCGTTAGTGAGTCGCAAAGATGTGGCAGGCATAAGCGTATACTGAGGCTCTCGCCTACTTGTTACTCCTGGAACATGGATTTCAACTCACGCTTCCAGCCATGTTAGTAATGCTGACTCAGACTTCTTTTGCAGGCTGTCATCAAAGAAACCTTACGGCTATTCCCAGCTCTCGGTATCAACTTACCTCGTGTAGTACCAAAAGGTGGACTTAACCTAGCAGGTCGCACATTCCCCGAGGGTGTACGTTTTATCCATTATATCTCTTTCCCGTGTTCCATTCTCCACAAAGCTAACATAATCCCATAAGACAATCGTCGGCGTCAACAGCTGGGTCGCGCACGCGAATAAGTCAGTCTTCGGAGCCGACGCCGACACCTTCCGACCTGAGCGTTGGCTCGAATCGCCGGAGAAGAGTACCAAGATGGAGCAGTATTTCTTGACTGTAAGTCATTCGCGTTGATATATTTCTTCTTCATAATGAGCCTCAATCTAATGTCTTTGAAATAGTTTGGCAAAGGTGCACGAACGTGTATTGGCAAGAACATAGCGTTGATGGAGTTAGAGAAACTTATTGCGGAGCTCGTGGTTCGCTTTGATATTAGCCTAGCGGATCCTGAGCATGATTGGACGGTGCGTAATGATTGGTTTGTCAAGCCTGAGGATTTTCAGGTGAGGCTGAAGGACAGGAAGGTCGGTGAGTAAGGGAGAGGTTCATGGCAAAGGGGTTTGAGATGAGCTTGTAAATGGTAAGAAGTTTTGACATAACTCCCAGGTCTGCGTTTCCTAGCCTAGACTTTGGGTTTCCTCGCATAAATCGTGTGAAACTGTGTTGTACATGAACCGTTCGTGGTGAGTGGAGGACTGTCCCTTGAGTGTCTTGGAATTGTATACGAAGCAGCGGTGGGCATAGTCAGATATGGTCGTAGGAGGCTGTGAATGATGTCCATTCGTAGTCGGGTAAGTATGGAGTAGTAGTGCCTACTGGCTGCACTGCTGATCCTGCCATTATCAACAAGTCTCCAGTGTAAGATGCAGTCGAGGCGATAATCGCGAACTCTCCTCGTACATTGTCGAACAAGCTTGCGTTATTGGTTATATGCCAACCTATTCGTACCAGATCATCCTCACCTTTCTGCCCTCCAGGTGCTGAGCCTCTATGTTGTAAGGGTCCCGCAACAGCGATTATCTATTACAACAATCATTGGCTGGACTAATTCTCTTCTTGATAAGTCCATCTCAGCCTCGGCAATAGAATTCTCTGCCATGTTATCATGGTCAACAGCAAGTTTTCAGCGTAAGATAACAAGGTATCAGCCTTGTTGATGTGAGGCTGAGCCCATTCCTTGCCACCGAGGTAATTGACTTTTCAACCTTGTCGCTGCAAAGTGCCCAGCTGCTTAATCTGATGACTTCATGTATCCAGTTATTAATTCAATTGTTAGAAGTGTCGATACCCGAGATATCAACATTGATTTGGCCTTTGCAAATTACCTATCCAGTGAAACTCGTAGATTTGCCACGAAACATCATCCAGGACAGCTAGCCACACTGTCAAAGGTTCATCAGACATCAATCGAGTAGCCGATTTACTCTAGCACCAAGCATGAGCATGAAGCATAGTATGTGTGTAAGATTCCTCAAACCACCGGGTCAACTGACGTTCTTCGTACCAGTCGGCAAGAAAATCAAATACAACTTGCAGACCTTCTGCATGGACATTTGTGTTCCATTCACCTGCGGAATGTCATTGATGTGAGAAACCCTTTCAACCCATCTTTTGGCAGTATCATTGCTCTTTCTTCTACGAAAGCGCACTTATTGAAGCCTAATCCACAGCTCACACTCTATGTTGTGATGGCGAGAGCTTCATTTGACGATGTTGATAGGTGGGCGACCGCAAATAATCCTCCACCTGACGATTAAAGGGATGGGCACCGATGCAAGTGGATGCTACACGTTGGCTGGCACGCGGCTTCCAAAATGATTCGGACACATTTGACCGGCAGCCCCACCAAAGTGTCTAAATTATCTTGAGATCCGCGTGGCTGGGGGCAAGACAGGATGTAGATATCGATATTGTTGCATCAAGAAGTATGTCGGGCACCGTGAGAAAGAGCAATGCCGAGTTGCATTGGTGAAAATTTCGGCTAGCGTCTAAAGATTAGCCCTCCCATACGGCACGTGACTTCTGTGTACCTACAAACTCACTCGGAGCAGGACGGTTCGATCACGCCCACTCCACCTCCCTGAGTCTCAATCGCTGGGTGCTGTCATGGTATAGGGATCCAAATCTGTGACTGCAATCGAGAGCCACAGAGGCCAACATGAGTCGACAGTCAAATTTCAAAGGCCCAAGGGTAATCAACACGGGAAACAAGGATCGACCCCAAAGCAAGGAAGGCGAGGAGAAGGGCATGTGGTCCTCATTGCTGGACAGTGTTGCTAGCGGCAAGAAGCTTCCTGAGAAGAAGATAGTCGTCCTAGGTCGGTCGCAAATAGAGAATGGGGAAAGGGGTAGCTGAGAAGAGACAGGAGGGACGCCTGATACACAAAGGGAATTCCTCGAGGTGCTCTCCGACGCTCCTAAAAGACCGCAAGACCGGCATAGGAAGCAGCAAATCGTTGCGAACGACTTCGCACTTGGATATACATATCAAGATGTGCTGGACGCAGACCAGGAAGGTGAGCATTGTGCAGTTTGTGGAAGGTATCATAGCTAATCGACAGTAGACATACTGGCTCGGCTATCAATCCACCTCCTGTCAGAACCAATGCCCTCTTTTGCTCCTTTGCTGAAGCCTCTCTTCACTCCACCATCGATCCCAGAGACTCTCCTTGTCATTCTACTAGATTGGTCGGAACCGTGGCACTGGGTCAGGCAACTACGAGATTGGATCAGAATATTGCGAGCTGTCACCTCCTCCCTTGGTAATGCAGAACTTGAAACCATGGAACACGTCACGAAAGAGTGGCAGCAGCGGAAACGAGGGACCATCGCCAACGATATTGGAGGATTGGGGACAGCGAACGAAAGCAACGTGATGTTGCCTCTCAGTGAAGGAGAGTGGGATGAACCACTGGGGCTACCCCTCTGCGTGGTCTGCCATGGTGTGAGTACCAAAAATGCAGGCGTGTGAAGGCTTCAGACAACCGTGGTGGAATATCGGTTGAAAGATGATGCTGACAAGGCTTCTTACAGGCTGACAAAATTGATACGCTGGAAATCGAGCAAGGTTGGAGAGAAGACGAATTTGATTTCGTGCTGCAATCCTTGCGGACAATACTGATGAAGCGTAAGCTGCTGTTCGACTTCCAGCTCTCTTTGGCTAATCGTACTGACCATTGTAGACGGCGCATCAGTGATATACACGTCCAACTCAACCCCGAATTCTTTGCCAACACTTATACAATCAACCCTTGGCATACACTCGCTACTCAAGAAGCAAGCGCTCAAGCACAACGTCATCGATAGAGACAAGGTGCTCGTGCCTCCAAAATGGGACTCGTGGGGCAAGATCCGTGTACTCAGGGAAGGCTTTGACGTGGAAGGAACGAGCAGTGGATGGAGCCTCGACATCCAGCCTATCCCCGTATTACCACCCAATAGCAACACAGAACCAGAACAAACAGACCACAGCAACCCGGCAGCCGAGACCTCAGGTCCCGTCGTCACAGCCTACGAATCCACCATCCCCTCCCCCCGAAACCCCCAACCCTCCAACCCCTTATCCCACCAACCCCGCATCGAAGTCCTCACAAAACCAACCCAAGACTTCCTAACCACCCAACTCGAAACCCTCACCCGCCTCGTCGCGGAAGACGCCTCCACCACCCCCACCACAGCCAACGCCCCCAACGCCCCCTTCACATTCAGCACCAAACCCTCCGAGCGTAACATGAACGAGCAAATCGGCCCCGTGCAGGTGAACATGGGCGGTATACAAGTCGACGCCGACGACATGCTCCGGAAGCTGAAATTGTCTCGAGATCGCGAGAGATCGGATGAGGGAAGGCTGGGAAAGGATGAGATTGGCGAGGAGGTGGGTGGGAAGAGGGAGTCGGAGGAGGATCTGAAGGCTGAGAATGAGAAGTTGAATTCGTTCTTTGCGAATTTGATCAAGAAAGGGGCGAGTGGGAGTCCGAGGGGGACGGCGCGTGTTGGGAGTGGGAGTGGGAGTGGGAGTGGGAGGGACACACCGAGTAAGAAGCGTGAGGGGTCTTAGATTGGACGGATGCTTGGGGGCAGATGCTAGATAGATACCCATAGTTCATGCGAGAGCTTGCCTATTGTGCTACCAAGGGGCTTCTTCGATTTGAAAATTCGTTCGCCTACTAATTCCATAGGCGATGTGGGAAACATGCTGAGAGTGAAAATCTACCTACTCTCTCCTTCGTCTGACCCGGATCTCTGTCTATTCGTAATGCTCAGCGGTTCATTACCGATACTAAAAGGTAATACAGAACCCTGATCAGATCAGATCACTCAAACCTATAAGAGCTGAGAAAAAACCAGCTTTTGCCAAAATTCCACTCGTTAGATCCAAGATACCCAAACCCATCCAAATCCTACAACTCATCCTCCTTCCCACCCGTCCCCTCCCTCCTCACCCTCGCCCCCTCCTTCAACTTCTCCCACCTCTCCCTATACCTCCCCACCACCCCCTTCAACTTCTCATTCTCCCTGCCCATCCGCTCCAACTCCTTCTTCCCATCTTTAACCTGCTCCTCCAAACTCTCCACCCTCTCTCCTCCATCAGGGCCCCCAACGACCGAGGCGGCCATGCTGGCTCGAATACTCTGATGCAACGCCGCGCTCGACGTCTGCGCGCCAACTTCGAATTGCCAGAGCCGATTCGTGACATTATCGAGTGTGTCGCGGAGTTTTGCATTCTCCAGTTGCAACTCCTCCATCGTTTTGCTGCTCCCGGCGACTCTTTTCCCTCCGCGCGTCATGAGGGGACTAGGTGGTCCAGGCGTCTCCCTCGCATCGACGAATTCTTCCAAGTCTTCGCTGTTGCGTGCGCCGTCGCGTTCGAATCCGGGGATGTGTCCGTTTCGCGTGAGTATGCTCGCGTAAGGCATGGTTCCTCCGGTTGTGGGGACGACGTAGAAGCTTTCCGCGGCGCCGAGGTTGTTCCCGCGGGGTTCTTCGCGGACGGCGCGGAGGGCGGCTTTGGAGAAGAGACGGGAGTAGTCTGGTTCGGCTGTTGCGCGCTCGGCGGGTCTGGGGGGCTGTTTTGTGGGGATCTTTTCGGGCTGAGGAGGTTCTTCGGGTGTGAGGGGGAGGCCGGCAAAGGCGAGGGGCGCGGAGAGTTTGGAGAAGAGGGATTCAAAGGTAGAATAGAAGCGCTGGAAGGGTTCGTCGGATTGCGAGATCTCTGTGGGTGCCTGTTGAGAGGGCGAGGGGTTGGTGGATGGGATTGGAGGTTGAGAGAGTAGTGTTGGTGCTGTGGGGGATTTCTCGGAAGTATTGAGGGTAGCTACAGTCTTTGACGACGTGTCGCCCACTTTCGACCTCCTCGGCGGACTGACGATTTTGCCTTCGACGTGAGGTTGAGCGAGTACTGGTGTCGATGCTTGGCCACTTCTCCGCGGTCTGTTGGACGGTATACCGCGGGCAGATGCCAGGTTACTTGCTATCGAAGAGCTAATATCTCGTTGGGGTCGGTGGGTAGCCGGCAGACTTTGCGATGGAGACCGGTATGGAGATCCATCTTGCACCTTTGGTGGTTCTGGAAGCTGGGACGGGGACGGGGCAGGCTTCATTTCAGGAACGGGTTCGGGAGCCTTGGAGACAGGGTGTGTGTTCTGGAACTTCAGCAGCTGTGCTAGCTTTTCGTGATGTTGTTCGAGTAACTTCAGGGTTCGGAATGCCTGTCTTCGCGCCTGAGTACAAGGCGTTGCACAGAGAACACTGCGGCCCATACCTCGGAAGCATCATCTATCCCCCTTGCAGCCGTTGCAAACTGGCCCGCCGCCAGATCGTGTTCGTCGATCGCAGCTGTGGGGGTGTTTGCTCTGGATGCCTTGAGAGCATGCGATTGCGCCTAGTAGTTGAAGCTCTTAGTATGGTGTCCGTGTAGTCATAGAGGTTGCGAACTTACCAGTGTCAAGGCTGAGGCATCCATCTTAGGCAACTTATGAGAGGAAGAGTCAGCTATATAGTTATGTCCTGCGATTACATCGGGATCTGGGGCCGATGGAGCATTTTGCGTTTTGAAGAGGTTGGTAACAATAATTGATAGCTAAGATACAAGAGCTGGGCGTGGTGTTTCCCTTGCAATGTGGGTTCTTTCGCGTACCATCGCTCTGCTAGTCATTGCTTAAAGGGAGGTCTATTGTATTCCGTGAATGTCATCAACCCCAGTAAAAGAACTCCTTCGCTCTTTAGTTTAGTACTACCTAGTCAGTAGTCAAGACCTTAGCGGAGGCTCTGCTGAGAGTGACGCCGATCATCCGAGGAAAGCGTGATGATCTTCGCGCCAAGACTTCTAGTGTCGTGTTTTCCGGAGTTGAGACGAATTGAATACCTTGGTTTCGTCATTAATATTCATAGACACGTTCTGTTCCCAGTATACACTCAATTATATTCACAATCGCTCTCGGCGCCTTTGTGGTCTTCTTTACTCCCTAAATACGCCATGATCTAAGGACAGAACCTTGGTCGACCCTCAGCCAATGGACCGTCTAGCTAAGGAGACTTCTCCGGCACCCTCCACATCCACTGGGACCAAGGCTTTCAAGGGACTGGTGGCTAAGGCCCGCCTGGGTCTTGACAAAGACAAGGATGAGTCTACCGTGTCCCTCAATGGCTCAGATGAAGGGGAGCGGAATGGTGTAAGACATTCCGTTGACTCTCTCATCGACAGAGTCCGCGACAGTAGGAAGACCAACGTTGAGGAAGATGGACTACCTTCGGGACCCAGCGCCCTTTCAAAGCTCATTCCAGGGCGAACCAAGAAGAAGAGACGGAAGCGAGAGGAGGCTGAGCAGCAGCAGCAACAAGAGCCAGATGGGCGCGGTCGCAGTATTGGGGACCAGACGGCGACGGCTGCTGATCGGAACATGCTGTCGCATGAGAACGAAAGTCGGAGCACGTTGGATGAAGACGGTGCAAGTTTGCTTACTATTGAGTCAGACACAGAGCCGTAAGCAAGCGCTTCTCTACTGTCGGTAGAATCGAGTGCCAAGCATTCTCGGCGTTGCTGGCTGTGCCAGCGGAGGGCGCTCGTACCCTCCACACGTTGCAAGAAGGCTTGAAGCATACCCGCAAGACGTTCAAACCTTTCTACCTGTCCCTAGATCCCTGTCCGTATAGCCGTTGCATGTCTTGTAATCAGAGACCTGATCAAGCCTTCTGTGGACTCCGCTATCTACTGGCAAGCGATACCTCGAGGTGCTAACATTCCATGCAGATCTTTAGCTCACAAAAATCCTGCTATTGCTCCGCCGCCTTTAGTATCGCACCAGTCGCATGTCGGCTACCTTACCTCGTCCTCGCCTCTAATAAAGACCACTGTATCCTCCGAAGCGCCAAGTGACCTCCATTTGGACAGCACCGGCTCCAAATCCCAGAATCCTGAATTCCATAGCCCTCAATACCACAAAGCGGACACGTTTCCAGCCTCAGCTACAAGTAGCACACCCTCGCTGAATCTGGCACCTCAGCATGCTGCAACGATGGAACCCAGTGACGGTGGGAGGTCTCTCAAGGCGGCAGCTGATGGCAGTAGGAACAGAGGCATCTCACCAGGCGCCAAGATCAAGGACGTCTTCTCAATGGGACCTAAGAAGAAGAACTCAAGTCCGCCGAAGAGCCCAGATCGCGCATCGGTAGCTTCCGAGAGCAACGGGAATGGTCTGGGGGGCCTCTTCAACAAGGAAAAGAGAGGGAGCGTCCACTTCGGGAGGACTAAGGCGTCAGATAGTTCCCAATTGCCCGACATCAAAACGAGAAACCATACAACCAGTATGTCAGATCTTCCGGCAATCGTTACCACTCCGAAGACTCCCACAAGCGCTTCTCTTGAGACTCCAGAAACACTTGTGACTCCACCAACACCAACCGATCAGCGAATAGAACCTCCCAGCAGCCCGTCGCTCAGGACCAAGGGTGCAACTCCGGCAGGGACAAATGCGAATACTGTCACCTCGGCTTCTGGCACCATGATCTCCCATCGCCGAGTCAGGTCTGATTCTGGCGTACATGCACCCAGTAAATTATCAAGTGCCATGTCTGCGCCTCTCACACCCATGGTTGAAGAAGCTAGATCACCGGCTGTTCAAGGTTCTCCTGGCAGCTCGGGAGGCTTCTTCTCGTCTGTCTTCTCGGCCGCGCAGAACGCCGCCAATCAATTCAGCGACACTATCGCAGGCAAAGAACCACGATCGAGATCCTCTACTCAAACCACCCAAGGAGAAGGTCTCGATGAATCAGATACGGCTACGACTATCACCGATAATGCAGTAGATCCGCCCGTAGGCGAGGATAAGAAACTTGCAGTTGACACCCTTGGTACAGGTGACCTTCGTCTAAGTCATCTGGGCATTGGCACGGATAATTCTTCGACTGCGTCCCTTACGAATGGTGCCTCCGAAAGAAGCGGCGCATCGGCTCAGCGAGAAGAAGCAGCAGCGCGAGTCGAGAACGCATTTGCCGCCCGAGCAGTATCTCAGGCGTACAGCGAGAGAGCGGTTGAAGAAACAATAGCAACACCTGTGGCTGAAGACGTTGTGCCTGGTGTTAAACTAAGATCAAACTACGAATCTAGCATCATGACAGGTGACAAAACACCCCCTAATGGAAGTATTCACGAGAGCGAAGCTACGTTTCGTCGTAGCGGCAGCGTTCGCAGCCGGGTTGGGACCATCGCCAAGCGGCATAGAAACAGCTCATCTGCTACCGGTGGCACCATCGCTGCAGCAATAGCCTCTAGCACCTCAGCTCTCGCTGCTTCCGGAGCATTGAATGGCACTCCGAAGCTCACCGGGTTTGCCGTTGCGAGCAAAAAGCGTAACCGAGACTTTCATAATTTATTCCGCAGTGTACCCGAAGACGACTACCTCATCGAGGACTACAGTTGCGCCTTGCAGCGCGAAATTATACTCGCAGGGAGAATTTACGTTTCTGAAGGCCACATCTGCTTCTCAAGTAATATTCTAGGTTGGGTGACTACTCTTATCATTAACTTTGATGAGATCGTCTCCGTGGAGAAAGAAAACACTGCTATGGTCTTCCCAAATGCAATCGCGATACAGACCTTACATGCAAGACATACCTTCCGCAGTCTGCTCAGTCGAGAAGCTACCTACGACCTACTCATTGGTATCTGGAAGATCAATCACCCGTCATTAAAGAGCTCTCTTAATGGTGTCAGACTCGATCAAGGTGGAACTGGTGACAAGACCGAAAAGCTTGAGCCGACCGGCAGTGACGGAAATAGTGACATTACTGGGGAAGAAGACGATGAAGTCTATGACGAAGACGAAGAAGAAGACGAAGGTACTGATGACTTTACTGAAGTACCTGAAGGAAGTGTAGCTGGCAGTGAAGCCGTCGCGGATCCGGTAGGACGAAAAGCGTCTGCTATGGGCGTGGCAGTTGGCGCTGCTGCCGGCGGCGTGCCTACCCCGAGTGATGCTAAGGCAGGTGAGAAGGCTGCAGCTGCAAGCGCAGCAAGTGTCGACTTTCCAGGTCCAGCGACTCATTCGCCGACTGAATGCAGCGATGGCGATACCCACTATGACAAATTCCTCAAAGATGACATCGTTCCAGCTCCTCTTGGCAAAGTCTACTCTATGGTGTTTGGACCTGCATCTGGTGGGTTCATGGTCAAGTGGCTACTTGATGAAATGAAGTGTACGGATCTTCAGATGGAGGATGACAAGAAAGGTCTTTCTGAGGAGAACAACGTCCGCATCTTCTCGTACATCAAGCCACTCTACGCTTCGATCGGGCCAAAGTCAACCAAGTGCGTGGTCACTGAAACTTTGGACTTCATTGACTTGGAAAAGTCAATTTCGGTCACTGCAAGTACGCAAACACCCGATGTTCCCAGTGGCAATGTTTTTGCAACGAAAACGCGCTTTTGTTTCATGTGGGCCCCGGGCAACGCGACCAGGATAGTCATGAACTTCAATATTGAATGGACTGGAAAATCTTGGCTCAAGGGTGATTCATAACCCTGCCCATGTTTAGAGGTTCGTTGCTAACTAAGACCCTCAGGACCTATTGAAAAAGGGGCAACCGACGGGCAGAAGACTTACGGTGATGACTTGATCAAGGCCCTAAAAGCCGGCGTCACATCAAGGCCTCGCGCGGGCACCAACGGCTCGAAAATCAAGAAAGGCAAACGTAGGAAGGGCGATCCAGCCTCTACGAAAATTGCACCACTGGATGATAAGGCGACCAATAGCGTTCAACGGCAAGAAAACTCCTGGGGCCTTTTCGAACCATTGCATGGCATCTTGGGCCCAGTGGTCGACATTTGCAGTCCAATCGTCAATTCAAATGTGATCATTGGGCTTCTTCTTTTCATCATACTTATCAACTGGCTCCGCGGCCCAAAGCTTACCTCCTCAAACAGCCTTGGCTATCCTGGCATGTCGACACCGCAGCGCATCGCCGCCTACGAAGAAGTATGGCGAAAGGAAGAGAGCGATCTGTGGGACTGGCTGGAAGAACGCGTAGGAATGCAAGGCATCGCCTATCCTGACAGTAGTAATGACCAGGAGATTGTGGCGCAAGCGAGGAGGCAGCGCGAGGCGACCATGAAGGGCAAGGGTTTGCGGAAGGCGTTGGCGGATGTGAAGATGAGTGACAGAGAGGTTGACCATGCTATCAAGGTTACGCAAGAGAAGCTTGAGGTGCTGAAGAGAACCGTGGATGAGAAGAAAGGGGTGGAACGTGTACGAGGGCAAACGGATGACATTTCTGGCCGATGAGAGTGTGAAGGTGGAGCATTGACTGACTGTACCATTGAGCGTTTTAGCCTAAGCAATGCATATCCTTAACTCCTTCCAGGCCCTTTCAGGCCTCGCAGCCGTCTGATCGCATGCAATGTGGGCGGCAAATGTGGTGTCGTTCCTGAGCCCTCGGATGTATCGGTGCTGTAGCATCTCATATACAACATACGGCACGTAACGAAAAGCCTTCCTGCTTGTACGGACTCCAATATTCCATTACGAAGCTGCTGAGTACGACAGGCCGTGTCTGCGACCTGGTTTATGTACGTCATGACGGATACGGCTCCTTCTGTTGCAGTGCGAGGACTGAGAGCGGGGCTTTTGTACTTTGGAATGGGGTGGGCGGGTTGTGGAAGGATGGTTATAGATGGGGAAGAGGAGGGAGGGGGATGATTTGGGGGGGGGGAGGGGGGGGGAGGGGGGGATGAGAAGGGATGAGAAGGGAGGGGGGGATGAGAAGGGATGAGAAGGGGGAGGGGTTGGAGTGGGATAGTGGGATAGTGGGATAGGCGGTCTTTGACTTGGTACTAGCTGAGATAGGGCGAGATAGGGGATTTGGTATGGGTGTGGGTGTGGGTATGGGTATGAGATATGGGTGTGGGATAGATTGTCTTGTGTTCATGATATGATGGGATACTAACATAACATTACATAGATATTAGAGGGAACACATACTCAATAGGAATTGGAGAGTCATCAGTATGGTACCATTTCGAGCATGGGAGCGGTGTGGGGTTTCGTACTGGTGGCGCGACGGTGGGGTGTGTAATGGAAGTGCCATTGATATCAATGCCTGAGCGGTCTGGTAAGGATCTTAGAGCCCCAAAGCACGCGATTCCAGTATGTCGTGTTTGTGTGTCGAGTGATGGTAAAATTATCGTTTGTTTGATTCATGTCACTGCCGGTTATCCTGCAACCTTGTCTGATCTCTTACAGAGTCTAATGAGTGGCCGACCCTATGTAGCGATGCCTAGAAATGCAACCTTGTGTCCAGCTCTCGTTTCTGTAACGCGTCTTTCGATGGAGGCCAATATTAATTAGTACTTCCATGCATCTATGGGACTTATAAGCAACTGAGTTGTCACCGTCCAAGTCAAGACATTCTTGAGGATTGGCAGAGGCAATCATACCAAGCGATCTAGATCATCGATTCTAGCGGCTCGAACATAGAAGAGAAGGGCTTAGGTCCACCATGCTTGTATGTAGTTGTCATGAGTCCGCTGGAAGGGGCGGCAGTCCGAGTTGGGAAGATACCGGTGCCGGTAGGCATTATGCCACCGGTGCCTGTGCCTGTTGGGTATGGAACGCCGCTTGGCTTCGTGTGTGGACCGTGATAGGATTTGGCGGGAGTGGAGAGGACGGTGGGAGCGAGGGCGGTGAGGAAGAGAGGGAGGAAGGTAGTGGTGTACATTTTGTGATCGTATTTGGTGAATTGATGAGGTTTGGAGCGGAGAGATGGTGTTGGAATGGCCGGTTGGATGAAATTGAAAGTAGTAATTCGATGGGGGTTTCTGAGTCAGATAGTTGGTGGGTGCAGATGAAGGTGCCGAATCTTAGAGTGCGCAAGTCCGCTTCTTATAGATGCATGGCTGATGACAGAGCAGAAGGGATTTTTTCACCGGGGCTGAAGTATATAGTCCCAATACAGGATTTGTTCGTCGATCATGCTCGGACACCGTAATTGTGGGTCTGCATCTCCACAAGGACTATGCAGTGGAGGTATGGCATGGGCCGATAATGGCGAGCATGTTCGTACCTGCATGGAGTGTTAGGCGTACAACATCTGAGGGAGCTTATGGAGTGCGGTATTCGACGATGTTGTGCCTGGATAATTGGGTTTGGGGTATCTGACGGCGAAGATCAAGCCTCTTTAGGAAACCCCCAACACTGAAGACGGAACGACACGCGTTATGTAACCTCCCACCGCTTAACGATAAGGCCCCATGGCTAAGCGGTCAGCTCAAGCAACAGATCCCACCATGCTGTTCCATATGCATAACATTTAGATCTGCAAGGGCGTCGTGATTGAATACTGGCGCCTTAAACCTCGGAATGAGGACCCACTTCCAGTACTACCACGAATCCAAAGTATGAGACGAGGATAGGAAACTCTGAGATGTAGATACGAGAGAGAAGAGAGTCGAACAGCAGTACTGGAGAAGCAGATTGCTTGGGTTCATCGATCCATCGAATAGCATATACCTAGGAAATAGGCAGACAATATGACTCTCACTGCCACGTGGATCCCATGACGGGATTAACGAGCTGAAGCATGGTCGCCAATATGCAGACTCGAGATCTGACAGCGGGCGTCATCTCATCTATGGGCCACTAAGATAGCTGGGTGGCCTAGTTGGCCTTTTCAAACACCTTGGAACGGAATGATCCCCCCCTATAGTAAGCACGAAGACAGAAAACCTTACGAAACCCAGTGACTGTAACCTCGTAGATGATTGCGCGTTCTTACTCGTAGGAATAAGGAAGACGCAGTGTGGCCCCAAAGACAAGTAGGATGGTATGGTAACATGCCGAGACCCACCCTCGACAACGGACCACATCTGCCGATAAAAGGCTAGCTGACATCTCATAATCTGCTGCTTATGGTAGTAGAGCTGCAGCTCGGGTGGTTTCAAGTGTCTGGTGGGGCCTGAAAGAGGTTTTCTTGTTCGCTTACGGCATACGACATACAGGCTTAGCGTGTTTCCGATGATCAGCGAAAGCCCCCAATCATATGATTCTCACATGCAAGAAGGCCTTTTTGGAACGCCAAATGTCCATTCGACATCACTGATCGTACCGGCATATGAGTTACTCCTTGAATTTCGGTCTGTGATGCTGATAAGGAGGATAGTCGACCTTGGAATGACCGTAGTCGAGCTACTGTTATTGGCACATCTGTATACCCCAACCACAAGCATTGCCGCTAGTTGTAAAGCTTTCAGGAAAATAAGATTTAGCTTCCATGAGGCTGGGAGCTGTCAAGAAACAAGAGGCAGCTTCCAAAATACATGAGACGGTACATATATATGGCGAAACCTGTAAGACCAAAATGCAGAGACGAGGTAATGCTACAAGCTATACCTTGCTCACCAAGGATCGAAAGGCACTCAGGGCCTCTGGGGCGTCGACTAAGATTCTTATCATCAGTGGCATGTAACCAATGCTTGCAGCCTAATGTCCATATGGTAGGATGTCGTGACTGTTTGTTCCGAGGTTCGCTCTCTAAATTTTCGCAACGGTGCTGTGATCGACCGGCAACCGGTCGCTAAGCCTCTCCACGTTAGCTCAGCCGGATGACACTCCATGGCGCCCCCACTTAATTCATCCTTCGCTGATGGCACCAGAAAGCATCTCTAATCAACTTGACGTCCGATTTCTCTTTCTCCGACTTGCTCGCAAGGTAGATCAGTTAATAAGAGTCCATTAGGCATCGAACGAATGAAGCATGGAAGATGGCATTATGCTTTTTGCTCCCTATCCAATAAATAGCACATATAACTCACAGCTCAGCTCTGAAGAGTGACTGCCGGTGCATACAATGCTCAATGCAATCATCATGTCAAAGGGTGATCCAGTAGCCAGCTACGCTCAGCAAAACACCCTTCACAAATGACCCTTGAGAAATGGCCGCCAGCGAATAGTCCTCCAGCAGGTCACTCTCGAGCAATGAAAGACCCTTCAGGATTGTTCCTGCTGTGAATCATTTCACGAACGATCATCTGGCATGGAAGATTGAAGATCTGAGACGGCTGCAAAGGATGCTCAAGCGAATGACCATCATCTCATGAACTCTGCAGCAATGAAATGGCCTTTCAGAAATCATCTTCCACCAACAGACTCGTTCCATGGTAAAGCATTCGCTATAGATGCAGTGTGGTACGCTATGAAGATACGGTTCAACCTCCGATTCATAAGGATCATACCAACATGAATCGCCCAAGACAAAAAAATTGTTGCAACCATATGCCCTTGGTCGTTCGGACCAATGACCAAACAACCCCCTTTCGGTATCGTACACCATGCAACATCTGACCACCACATAAGAAGCGAAATGTTTTCTGGCCCCAACCCAACGAATCCCCGTTAGTTTCCCCTCTCCACATACTTACAGCCAACGAATACCCATCCATGCTCCAGAGCATAGGCCACGATCCCGGACATCATTAGTCCAACTACCACGGCCTCCCCTCGTACCCATGCCACCCCAAGCTCCTGGGTCCCTGATCAGGATTTCCTCCAGTCGAAGCGGCCGGTAGCACGAACCCGTGAGGCGGACTGTGCATCATCTGATGCTGTTCGGCCTGGTCATGCCTCCTCTTCCGCTGCATGCACGGGAACCACCAGGCCAAGAGCGCGACTACGATCGCTGCCACAGGCACCACAATACCCACTATGATCTGTTCTTTCTGACTCAGTCCTGACCCTGAGCCCCCACTGCTGCCGTCGGCGCTGGGAGTCTTCGTTGGCGAAAAGTTGGAGGCGATGGGTGAAGGATTTGTAGTTGATGTGGTGCTAGCGCCGTTCGAAGCGGGCGTGGCCTGGTCCGTCGGTCCGCCTGGTGAGGGAGTAGCGGGCGAGCCCGGCGCGACTGGCAAGATGGACGAGCCTGCAGAAGCGGTGGTTGTGGCCGTTGCGACTGTGCCTTTGGCGTCTTGTTTGCATGCGAACATAACGGCGGGGACATTGGGACCGTCAAAATAGCAATTTTCCTGGTCGAACTTGATGCCGGAGGTGTCTTGGTTTGCACAAGATTTGTCTCGATATAGGATCAATGTGGCATTGCCGATGGTGCAAGGTGGTAGTGTTTCGACGGCGATGCCGGATGCGCCGGGGGTGACGAGGCAGGTGTCCACGGGGAGGTTGACGGTTGGATTGATGATGCTCGCTTGACCACATACGACGTCGATAAAAAGGGCGAGTGTTCCGGGCGTACTTGCAAGCAGTGGGTGGGGAAGATGAAGGAGAAGAATGTAAAGGCGCAGAAGGTAATTGGAAAACATGCTGGGAAGGAGAAAAGGAGGAGGATGAAGATTGGAACACTTGAGCCACAGAGATAAGCAGACGGAACACTTTAATTAAGTCAGTACAGTGAGGAGTTGCCTTCACCCGGTGCAGCCTTGCTGTGCGATGCAGGAGGGCACGGAGGGGTAGCGAGATTGTATGTTTTGACCCCCATCATGCACACTCTTGTTCAGGGCACTTTCCGATCCGATAGGAGTGCACCGAATCTCTAGCCTTGACAATTTTACGTTAATCTGCCTTCAGCTGGGCTAATGATAAGAGCTTTGATAGCGTTAGCTTCAGAGCGCAGGTAAGTTTTAGAAAAGGAACAATCCGATAACGAGAGACGAAGCGTCCCCTTTGCAACTGCGTAAAGAGATGTATCGAGTTAGTGACCACTCGAATGCCGTAAATAGTATGACTCTGAATGTATAGTTGGAACATCGAGGCTATTTCATTTGAACCTTGGTAGAGGAAGGCTTTGGGGTAAATCATCAGAGTATCGATAAGAAACTCCCGAAACGTTACAACGGGAACCCCATTGAAGTGGCGATAAATGCTGAAGATAAAGCGACATTTGAAAGGGTTGAGATCTTGTCGTGTCAAGGATATACCTCATGTATACAACGACAAGAGAGAAATTCCCTGTAAATTCAACAAAGCGTAAGTACGTGCTGAAGGAATCAGAGCTATATGTGTTGAGCAGCAGCCAAAGAATCTTCAAACAGTAGATGCAGAGCTCGGCCGACAAGTTTTCATAATATTTTAGACGAGGAATATCGAGAGTGCCAAGGTGGGTAGAGTACCCTCCTCAAACCATGAGTCCCGATGGCTGTATCCCAACGTTGACGTCTGGTAGATTCGTGGGGAGCTTATCGGCGTCTTCTCATTCATGTCATCAGTTCTAGACAGGTTGAATGTTGTCCAAAACATCCTTCAGAGGTATGCGAACGACCAATGAGGACTCTGTGCCTGTCTCTTCTAGTCAGTATCCCAGGGCGCCGAACAGCAGTCAGTATGCACAACACGTAGCGCACGTATTTACGTGACTGAAATAATGGCAACAACCAAACGATGGGTCATATGTGGATGGTCTGTACTGCTATCTCTGAGGAATGGTTACCTCTGGCATGCTGATTATATGTAGAGACGAATGTAAGGAAGATGCTAAAATTACTTCTAGCAACGGGTAGCGCAAGCGTCGGCCCAAGTTCGGCACGCTAGTAATTCTACCCTTGAATAAAGAAAGCTTGGCAGCTAGCTTGTGCATAGTGGATGAAATCCAAACCTTCCACATTTGCGTTCACTTCCAACGATGAGTATTGACTCAGATAAGACCGCCTTAGCAACGCTAGACTCGCTCGAGAATCGTCTTCGAAAAGTCGAATGGTACTTGAGCGGTAGCGATAATGCGGCAGGTCCGCTACAGCAGGTCGCGAGGCAAGGCAAAGACAGCACGGTGCAAGTCCGCCTCGCAAGACTAGAGAACAGTATGCAAAACTTGTCTACAAGTTCACCTGACATCGACAAGCTAGTGAAGCTGCGTTAGTCTCGCTCTCGCTCTCTTGCTGCCTCCACTGATAAGTATGATTTAGACGCAAGATACCCTGACCTTTTCCACCCCTCCACCTCTGACATTCCCACCACCCTTTCCACAGCCGAGCTCTTCTCCATCATAAGCTCTTGTGCTTCCTCATACTATACCACTGCATCACGTCTCCACGCTGTCAAAGATCTACCCATTGCTCCTGCAGAATCTTCAGCAGCGCTGATTGCACTACAACCTCGGCTTGCCCGAATAGCGCTCCTACAAGACTCGCAGGCTAGGGAAATATCGGACCTGAGAGCCAGGAGTGCGCAGGCTATACAGCGGTGGTATGAGGTGGGTATTTTGGGGGGAAGCGAGTGTTGGAGCGAATGGGAAGGGAGGACTGTGGATGTGGAGAAGAGGGTCAGGAGAGGGGAAGGGCTGAAGGCGGAGAGGTTGAAAGAGATGGGGGCATATAGGCCGTGATGAAGGTCAGACTGGATCAGCAAACTACAATCAAAATCCAGGATGGCGAGCAGCTGTTCTTGAGAGCCCAACCAGCCCTGAAGACACTCCTCGGCATTACAGCTACACCAGTTCATCACGTCCCTCCCGAAGACCAGCTATGCGGTCCATGCCACCTGTTCAATGTACCGCGTTGATCGTACTGTGAAAGCAGCTTGCACATACGTCGGGTTCAACGTGGGTGTGTCGATGCTTGAACAACGAGCTGTTATAAGCTTTCGCCGCTACGGCGCAACACTCCTACGCTGCATGCCGTTATTTTACTGGATACCCATGGGAGTGCAGTCCGATCGGCACAAGACCTGGATTCTGCATTGGAGACTCCGAGCGGTGGACACGTATAAGGTTTCCGATTCTGCAAATCCAGTGAGTATTCTATGGAATTGACCATGAAGAGAAATTAAGAATTGAAGTGGACCCTTGCGCAAGAAGTGTGAAGATTTCGAGCAGGTAGCCGCAATATGTATTATCTAAGTATGCGCATTGTCGGACCAAAGAAATGCCTTTGGTGCCTGTTTGTTCAAGGCCGTTGGCTCCACAATATTCTTCGGGTCTAGAGCCCGTTCCTGGCTTTAGCGCAGTCATCTCCATAAGTGTAGTAGTCCTAGAATATTGATACGCGTATCACCCCAAAGGTTCCCCACGTGTAACGTGTAACCATTGTCTTTGTCGTCACGCTGAACTTATTGAACAACATACCAATCAATACCTCCCTCCGTTGGCGACCAATGATTACCTCTCCGGTCGACCTCACATCCCTAGCCAAGTCCGAAGACAATCGCTACCTCGAGCGCTGACTGGCAGGGAATCTTAGGTATTCAAGGGTTAATTTTAGAGGAGGCGCTACGCCTTAATTCTACGCTGCCTTCCGTTCCTCTGAAACCACAGCCACTCTACTCTCCTGTCGCGCAACAACATCAACGCTCAACCAACCCTCCACTTCCGAACATCAACATTTCTCACGAATCACACACTCCTTCTACCGTACCTTGACCTTCCGGTGCTGCTGCTGCTGCTTCCTTCCTGTCGGCCATTTTTCATCCGCACTTCCTTGGCCAGTGCGACAAAAACTCTTTAATTCAAACCCCTCACCACGCCGCAGATCCCAAATCGCAAGATAATTCAATCATCAACATCAAAGTCGTGCTATCCGATCTATTCGAATAAAGCCGAATTTGGACGGGCATAAAGGGAACATCTGAGAGATCTGAGACAACAGTAGCAAGCCAACTTCAGTATTTGCGTGGAGGAAATTTGGCTGCGCTGGGTTCTCTATGCCCTCATCATACGGCAGCCTTCAATCTCCAGCCTTGGATAAGATGAACAACCTGGAGGCTAACGCTGGGAGGCGGGGTTCGGTGCGAGGATTCAGCTTTGGTACGAAACGGTCATGATCATGAGTAGCTGCGCATGCTGATGGATCACAGGGCATATCGTTGGCGACCCTTTCGCACTGGCGACGTTATCCATTGCCTATGTAAGTCTATCCACATACGCTAACATGAAAGTGCAGCATACACATTGCTAACACGCTCTTCCAATAGCTTGCGTGGATCATCACCTTCGTTGCATCTATCGTAGCGCAACGCAAAACTTCAACGTTCCCGAATTTCGTGTGGTGGGTTATAGTATACATGTTCTGCGTGATAATGGGTGTCTTTATTGTCGTGGGGTCAAATTCTACACAGACGTACCATGTGGCTGTAAGACGAACCTTTACACTGGTCTCCTTCACCAATATCCCATGTGCTGATATCGTGGTAGATCGTCGGATTCTTAGCAGCAGGCTTGACGTACGCGCCATCCTTGATCAATACTCTGGTATACTCTTCAGACGGCGCAACAGAAGCATCGGCAGCTGGATTCATCCTACTCTCTATGGTCATGGTATGTCCGCCAGTAACCTACGCCGCATTTGCATACTAACGAACCCTAGATAGTCTGGATATTTTACTTTGGCTCAATGCCACAAGCGACACACAGAGGCTACATTGACTCTTTCGCTCTGCACAAAGAGCAGCGCAGCTCAACACGCAACAGCCGACCTATCAGCCCCCACTTTCCGCACAACGGCCACGAGACGACCCAGACAGGCAATCACGCACCACAAATGTACACGTCCGCTCAACTTAACGGCTTTGAGACCTCATCGCCAGTATCAGGCTATCCAGGAGGTCTCGCAGGTCAGCAATCGCAACCTCGCTTCGGACAAGGCGCAAGGTCCGCATCACCACCGAACCACACCCCAATGACCGCAGCACCGATGGGCGGTATAGGACCTGAGCATCACGACCCGAGACACGACGTCACATCACCAACGGAATACCCATACCGTGCCAAGGCCATATACTCGTACACAGCCAACCCAGACGACGCGAACGAAATCAGTTTCGCCAAGCACGAAATACTAGAGGTTTCGGACGTGAGCGGCCGATGGTGGCAGGCGAAGAAAGAGACCGGGGAGACCGGGATCGCGCCCTCGAATTATCTGATACTGCTGTAATGCCCCTTTTCGGATGCGGATATACCCCAGCCTTTTTGTACATGATCTTCACGACTCTTGCTTGCTTCTCCCTTTCTGGCGCGACATGATCTCGGGCGGAGAGTCGAGAATTTGGGATCTCAATCCTGCTTTTTCTCTGACAATTTATGTCACCTTTGAGGAGATAGATTGGGGGGATCTTTAAAAGGTGTGGATCGAAGCTATGGATCATCTCCATTATTATCGAGCCAGTTTGGCAAGCTTGTGGTGGATGTTTATCCTCACGGTACTATGAGGGTTCTAGTATGGAGTTTGGTGGATCATAGCCTATGAGGCGTATGTATGTATATTGACGGTTTTGTAGTGACCGAATAATATCTCCTCTAGTCTGCTGGGTGCATGTCCTGAAGTGCATACCTTCATGAGGAAACCCGTGTTCTATGACGGCATAGTGGAAGCTCTCAGATGACGTCGTAGTGTAAGATTATACAATGAAGTTTGTCGCAGGTCGAATCGGTTCTGCAGCTACGTTTCTCCACGGATTTTCCTCCCTTCCTGTTTCTTGTCTTCATCCCTTTATACAAAGCGTTTTCAATCTTCCCGCCATGAATCGTTTTATGGTGCTGGGAGTGTGTGCGGTGTGCAAGGAATGGGGTTGGAGTGTTTGAAGGTGGGGTTGGATATCAGGGGTGGAGGAAAGGTGGAGATGGTGGGTTGTGGGTTGTAGATAATGGATCGGTATAGTTGGATTGGGTGGTGTGAAGGAGGGGATTAATGAAATGGGATTTCGCGAGATAAGGGTTGGGAGACGGGATGGGAGTGGTGGTATGTAGGGAGTTTGGCGACGCGGGGGTTGATGAGAAGGGGTTTTCGGAGATGGGTAGGAGCGATGGATCGTGAAAGAAGAGGGAGAGCGTTATCTATAGTCGTTTTATTCATGGATGTAGGAAGTGATATTATTGTAGGTTTTTGCCGTCCTTCAAGAGTTGGATACCGTCTTCCTTCAATTTGAACTTCTGGATCTTACCACTTGCGGTTTTCGGGTAGGTGGATACCTGGAAGACATGCTTGGGTACTGGAAGGCCTAGGTGAGCGTTCGAGCGTTCGAGCGGAGTAGGATTATGGTATGAACCGGGGGAAGGGGGAGGTGTATACCTAAATGATGACTTAGCTTCTCCCGTACCCACGATTTAACATCTTCGGTGGTGATGTCGGTATCTTGGTGTGGAATCACAAAGGCTGCGACTACCTCGCCATATCTTTCATCTGGCAAACCTACGATGCTGACGTCTTCGATGGCTGGATGGGCCAAGAGGCAGTTTTCGATCTCGAGCGGGTGGATGTTTTCTCCACCTCTGATGATGAGGTCTTTGATGCGACCTGTTATCTTGATATAGCCTTCGGCGTCCATTTGCGCTTCGTCGCCGGTGTGCATCCATATTTTACCGTTGTCATCGGTTATCATGACTTCGGCCGTTCGATCGGGATCGTTCCAGTATTTGTCCATGACGAGGTAGCCGTGGACTGCGAGCTCGCCCCTTTGGCCGATGGGGAGAATTGTGGTGCCGTCTGTGGAATCGACAACTTTGGCTTCTACATGTGGGAGCAGTCTGCCGACGCTATCTATACGCTTTTCTAGCGGGTCGTCCGTGGTGGTCATTGCGGAAACCGGACTCGTCTCTGTCATACCGTAGCAGATTGTCAACTCGGTCAAATTGAGTATCTTGTGCAGCTTCCGCATGAGTTCGGAGGGGATACTCGTCCCGGCTGCGATGCCGGTCCGTAAGTGCTCAAAGCCTGCGTATGGCACCGTGCCATTTTTGAGCAATTCGAGCTCGGCTATGAACATTGTCGGAACGCCGTAGAGGGCTGTACATTTCTCTTCTTGCACGGCTTTGAGCGTGGCGTAGGGATCGAAGGCCTCGGCGGGGAATACGATGGCTGAGCCGTGGGTTGCCGTCGCCATGTAGCCCAAGATACTGCCGAAGCAGTGAAAGAGTGGTGGGGGACAGCATACGATGTCGTGCTCGGTGAGAAGCATTCTGTCGCCGATACTCTTGCCGTTGTTCAGGATTGAGCGGTGGGACAGGCAGGCTGCTTTGGGAAGGGAAGTGGTACCGGATGTGAATTGGATGTTGATGATGTCTTGGGGGTGTAGCGAGCTTGACGGTAAGGGTTCCAGGCCTCTTCCATCGAACAAGACATGATTGTAACTAGTGGTAGGCTCAAGTGAGGAAGCGTTGACCCGGCCTTCCGAGTTGTCGACGATGACGATCTGTTGGAGTGACGGAACGACGTCTGACTCCAATCTTCTAGATTGGAGGTCTGGAATGAGTTGCTGGAGGAGGGGAATGTTCGAGCGAGGCTCTCTTCTGGGCAGGTTCGTCTCGGTGCCGATAATAAGATGCGAGGCTTGAAGATGGCTAAGCGCTGCGATGAACTGTTGAGCGTTGAAGCTGGGGTTCAGGGGCACCTAGTCAAATGAGCGTTATGTACTCGCATGCTCTTGATCTCGGGATTGGAAGAAGGTAAGACGAAGTCACAGCATTAGATCAGTTTGCTCTCATTTTAGGAAAGTAAAGACATATTCTACATTGCGCTTTAATATAAGATCTTAAGCGGATTGGCAACAGAAACGCGTTCGATATTTACCGACAAAATTGAAAGGGCAGATTACTGGAAAGATGACTAACGTACTGTACTTGTGAAGAAGGTTACCTACAAGTATGGCACCAATTTTGAAGAGAGCGTAGGTTGCCTGTAAACCGTTAACCTTCTCTGCCATTGCCACGTGGCATGTATATACAGTAGCAAACTCTATACCATTCCCCAGTGACACTGCTACTCTGTCGCCTTTATTGACGCCTCTAGAGGACAGTCCTCGAGCCAAGGCATTGCTCTTCTTGTTCAGGTCTTCATACGTCAGGCGCGTGCGCTGGTGACGAGATATGACACTTCGTACTTGAGCCAATGACGACCAACGTAGTGGAAGCCAGTGACACTCACGCTGTTCGATCTCCGTATTTGGACACTATGGACGCGAAGTGCTCGCCGATCGTTTGCTTAAGAAGTGGAGGGTATGGGGGACCGTGGGAGTAGGATTCAGTCAGGATACTTCTCCGACCAGAAGCCCTTTGCTGGACGCGAGGCAATGTAGAAAGTGCCCTCGCAGCCCGCCGCATGATGTGCCATGTAGAAATCGATCAGGCCTTCTGTCTTCTACAGGTTGGGTATTCTTTCACGTGCGGAGGAGTTGTGAGGGGTTTAGATTACGATTGACTAAAGTAAAGCAGATGCTAGTGTGGTATTTTACTCGGCAAAAGTTCATGCTGAATGTCGAACACAGTCTTACTACAAACCAATCCAATCCGTGTTCATTCCCAAATATTCACATCCACAGGCACCCGTGTCCTCGGAAACATTATCAACAGCAGACAAACTAGTGAAAAGCGCCTCCTTCCTCTGATCCCTTCATCCTGGTCACCATTTGCGTTCCACCCTCACCGTCCCAGTATCTCTGAGACCGTTATCGCTCTTCCTTCGAGTATACCTCCCCGCCTTCCTTCCCAAACCTGCTCCCTCCCACCAGCCTCGGTGCTGTGCATGTTAGTTGATCGTCTCTCTTGGAGAAGTGGAGTCATCTTACTCAGGTGGTGGCTCATCTTTTCGATGGCATTGACCCTCTCTCTCATGCTAATCCGCTCTCCACTTTCTTTCACCACCTGCCATCGCCGTAGAATCCTCACTGCAAGCTCGATCTTCTCCCGTCCATCCCTTGAAGCAGATGGGCTGATGAAAATGTAGCCTTCGAGAGCTGGTTGGACTGTGTGTTCAGCTGATGATGTTTTGATTTTGGTTTGTATGTATTGTTGTTTTCTTTTGCGTTTTGTTATGTTTCGTGTGCCTTTATCCAGTTTTCTGGAAGCTTTCTCTTGGACTTGGAAGCTTCTGCCTTCTTTTGGACAGCCAGCTTGCTCATTTTTGTATAGAGGTTCCAGCTTCTGCCTTCTTTTGGACAGCCAGCTGATTCTGTCATTGATTGTCTGCTTCTTGCATTGGCAGTCCTTCCTTGGTATCTTTCCACTTCGTTCTGGAGTCCCATTCTTTTGAACTTTTTTCCTCCAGCGACGCTTGTTTGAATGTTGAGGCGTGCTTTTACCCTCGGTGTACCCTTCCGATTCATTCCTTCAAGTCGGTGTCTCCAGCCCCATTCCTTCATCTCCATCCTTCCATCTCCAGTTTGCCATCGCCGCCATTCCATTCAGACCTTCCAACTCATCCCTTCATCTTGTCTGGTTTCTTATCGGTGTCGATGCGCATCGATGGTAAGCGCCTTCTACCGGAGCCCGATGCTCGCGACGGCAGGGTTGTAGGCCGTGGGCCGTGAGACGGATGATCGTGGCGTATGCAAGGCCCTATAGCTTCGAAAAATTGCGCCGCGGAGGCTGTATTGCAAGCGTTGACATAAAGCTTGTGGTGGGGTGGTGCTGGGATCCGACAGTAGACAGCTTGAGAAGCTTTCGATTGCATGAAGTTTGTGAGGTCGAGGAGAAGTCGTAGTATTATTGAGTCCCGTAGCATATCCGGATCAGTGTCGAGAGAGATATTGTGCTGGCAAGTTGAGCATTCCAGAGTGGTGTGTGCTTTGGTAGGTAGTGCTCGCGAGGGTACTTTGGCGTCGTGCTTGCGAGGCAAATGTGTTATAGCAGCAATGGTTCGGTGGATGATAGCTTTAGGGTTGGATTTTCTCATAGGTGAGGTTGATCCTCATGAGGAATTTGTAGCTCCGTGGTTTGAGGCTGTATGTGGGTCTGGTAGGAGGTGCTTAGGAAAGAGTGATCGTTGTAGTCGTCGTGATTGTCGTTTGTTGGTGTCATGTTGCTCATTGGAAATGTTTGAGAAGGTATAGCGCTTGCCGGCCATGGGATGCTGGTCGGGACTCATCGTTCGAGATAGCGAAGGCAGTGTTGCTGCTGAAAGCAGGATATTAGGGATTTGGAGGAAGGAGCGATGTCGTTAGCGTTGTAGATCGTAGTCGTCAAGAAGAGAGTTGTCCGTGTTATTGATGAGCTGTGAGAGTCAAGTGGCCATACTTGCTCTGAGCTGGTATCTCGAGAAACTGAGTAGCGCTCGGATTGATGAAAGAGCCTGGATATGTTGGAGATGGTCAACAAGAGGCTGGAGGCATAGAGCTGGATGTAGAAAGATTGCGCCAGATTTTCAAGTGGTCATCGAAAGAATGATGGATGATACTTGGGCGCAGAAGAATATCCCGAATCATTGAAGAATCGTTGGGGCGATGCTAGCTGGGATGGATGGTTGCCAGTTTGAGGGAAGAACCTGAACCGCAGAAAGTTTTCCCAAGATCTGTGAGGGTGGTTGAGAGCGGTCTCAGCTGACTCAAAGGTGTCGTCGCCAGATTGAAGGAAGGACCGGGTGCTGAGAGGCGCAGTGGCGACACAGAGATCGAAACATGATTGACAGTCGAAGTAGCCCGCCATGCTCTCTGGTCTTTGTGTGTCTGTACCGAATTTGATTCACGTCATGGTCGCTGCAACGGAGGTATAGTCGCATGCGAGGTGGATGCCGTAGGTTTTCGAAGCCCGCAAGTGATTTGTCGCTGCTCGGAATCGGATCTCAGGCGATGACTGCGGAAGGGTGACAGTCTACGTGAGTGAGCCCCCGTACGGTCGCTCTATGACAAGAGTCCGCATAGGGGGTGGTGAAGTCGGATCTCAGGCGATGACTGCTGAAGGAGAACAGTCGGCGTGAGTGAGCCCCCGTACGGTCGCTCTATGACAAGAGTCCGCATAGGGGGTGGTGAAGTCGGATCTCAGGCGGTGACTGCGGAAGGAGAACAGTCGGCGTGAGAGAACCCCCGTACGGTCGCTCTATGACAAGAGTCCGCATAGGAGGTGGTGAGGTCGGATCTCAGGCGGTGACTGCTGAAGGATAACAGTCGGCGTGAGTGGGCCCCCGTACGGTCGCTCTATGGCCAGAGTCCGCATAGGGGGTGGTGATACGAGGGAGATCGGTGGCCTAACGGCTGGTCAAGTCCTGCTGGAAAGCAATGAACCCAAGTCCGGATGGAAAGCATGGGTTCAAAGTCCTGAAGGAAAGCAATGACCGGTCAAGTCCTGCGGGAAAGCATTGAGCTCAAGTCCTGACGGAAAGCATGAGCCCAAGTCCTGGAGGAAAGCATTGACACCGTTTTCTGGCACCGTCGTCCTGCTCGTTCGGATGCTCCGTACGGTCGCCCTATGGCCAGGGTCCGCATAGGAGGTGAGAGTGAGGGCGAGAAGTCGAACACTATCGTCGCCGCTCGTTGGGATGCTCCGTACGGTCGCCCTATGGCCAGGGTCCGCATAGGAGGTGAGAGTGAGGTGTGTACAGGCGTACAGGAGGGATCTAGCCACACGGTCGGTCTCCAGTCCCGAAGGAAAGCAGGAGAGTCCGCATTGTGGCCGCGATCACAGCGATCAGTTCCAGCAGCACAGCAGTCCACGCAAGAACCCTAGGCTCTGTCTGAGGCGACGAGAGCGGGGCGGCGTGCGTGGAGGCTTTGTCGTATCGGGTAGCGGTGCCCATGTGATACTTTTGCTGGTGGTGCTGGTGGTGGTGCTGATGCTGGTCGCATATCCCGGGACGTAATCCGGGAAGATGCTGCCCCAGGGGAGTCCAGTTCCAATCGGTTCGAGGCCGAGAGGTTCCTTCTCCACTGGGGCAGAAGAATCAGAGATTGAAACAGCCATCTCAATGGCTGGCTGTTCGGGCAGAGGAGCCGATGCTTCGGGCACCTCTTGCGAGGTTTCCTCCACATCGGCGGCGACCTCTGGCTCTTCTTCTTCGGCGATGCTATGGAGGTTCTGAGAACGCTCCAAAGCTCTCTCCTTGAGAGTGCGCCACATCTCCATGGTGTCCGGCCCGCAGTTGGTGGGATCCAGACAGAAATCTTCGCTGGTCTTCGTAGTTTGATGGTCGAAGGCCAGATGCTCGGAGAAGCTTTGGGCAGCCTTCTCGAGCATGGCGTGGTAATCAATCGTCATACCTGCCCAAAAATCGCTGGTGGAGTCGTCGCCACGCTGCTCCTGTATATACTCCCAGTGGGCTGGGGGGTAAAAGGCCGTGTAGCAAATGATGGGGTCGTCCATCGGGGTGGATATCTCAGTAGACATCTCGGTGAGTTGAGAGAAGTGTGGTGGAGGTTGGTGAGATGAGAGGGTGTGAGTGGTCGTGGTGAGATAATGCTGATGGTAATGGATAGAAGTTTTCAATGATTGATGAGAAAGTGTGTGCTGTGGTACTCAGAAAAGGGGAGGATAGGGCCTCATTAAGTACGAACGCCAAGTGCATGCCTTGCCAAAGCTGTGTTTTACCAGCCCCCTCTGCGTAATTAATTGGGTATTTTTCAGGTATGTTGAGTCATCCGACTCCATTTTTTGTGTAAAATTGAGCGCTAATCAAGTTTTTATGGTTTCAACGTCAAAGAAACAACGCTAGAAGAATTTTTTTACCTCCGTACCTGAATAGAATTGGAAAAAACCACAAATGTATTTGAAAACTCCTCGATGATTGTACGCTCATTGACTGGATTGGATGGAAGACAAACCTTATGGGGCTCATTCATGAACCTTGCGCACACACTTTTCGCAAGCGTAGAGACAGTTTTGCGTGTTGTAGCCCCCATGAGCAATCACGGGCGCCCTCAAAATTCGCTTTGCGAATACATGAAAATGGTCATACCTCCTTACCCTAGCCATGATAAGAGCAACCAAGTCTCGGATACCAAACCCTCAACAGTCTCCACCCGTGTCATCATTTGGCCTGAAAACCATGAGCGATGAATGATCTGTACGTCACTAATAGAAACTCCCATTTCGGTGTAAGGATTCTCGATAGCCTCTTCATCCTGAGCCTATTTGGATACGATTTCTGCTTCGCACCACCAGTCGCGAGTACGCGAGGCTTGGCATGCTGAGAAATGGTGGTTTTCCCACAACGGCTCCATTCTTGGGGCAAATCGGCTCCTCATTCTGCGACTTTAAGAACAAAGTAGTTTCAACGAAATTGCATCGCCTAAACAAAAAACCAGACATGAAGCATCGAAAATGGGTAATGTAAGGCCTATAGACCGATATGGAAAGTTGGTAGCATATGACCCTCTGTAATTTAGACTTCTCTTGCACAATATGTCCAGCTTGGATACGGATAGTCCCCTTCCCACAATCCCCGGAAGCACTAATTTTGCCCTGGCCACATGTGTGCGATGCATTATAGTATGAAATATAGGAACGTAAAAACGAAATGGTATGTATATATTTACCAGTCTAGCAACATCGGACGTTGTGTGCGAGAGTCATGTCGGTCGACGGACATCGCGATATACATTTGTATGGCTATTTAGTGGGGGACTGACTGTTCGTATCCGAGTTGCAATATGTTGTACGATTTTCGCAAAACGACAATACATATCATCTGCCACATACTTGACGCCCAAACCAGGCAGCGGCTCGAAGTGTCTCTTGCAAATAACAATAGACTTTGGAAAGAGTTGGGAAATGGATATCGTGGAAGCATTGCCGTGGACTAAATTACTTGGAGAGCCAAATGGAGTATTAGGATAGGGGTCACGTGGGATGGCGTCTAAAGTGGATCGCGCTAGTCGCGTTTGCCTAAGATGCCCCACTTTTTCTACGCGCGGGGCATCTAATGTACTTCTTGGCTTATGCTTTGTGAAATTTTTACTATCGGACAGATGTGTGTGGAATCCTGAAAAAATCTGCAGCGTCCAATGATGGATCTTGAGGTGTGATGTGTATCTCCTGGCGTTGTCTCCACAATGGCGGACGAGGATAGGTGGAAACCTCCTGGTGATGAGGATGAAGAGGAGGAGGAAATTGACGAAACCGTAAGCCAAGCGATCGAGAGATGAGAATATTGACCAACTCATAGCGGATAGGCATACAAGTCTGCCAAAGATGCCGTTCTCTTTATCATCGAAGTCAGCCCATCCATGCTCACCGCGCCGCCACCACTGGACGCGAAGAAGCAGGAGCGAGACACGCCCACCTCGGCGGCTCTGAAATGTGCTTATGCTCTGATGCAGCAGCGCATCATATCGAATCCAAATGATGTGATGGGTGTACTGCTGTATGGGACCGAGGAGACCAGATTCCAGGCGGAAGAGCAAGCCCGTGGAGGCTTGGCCTACCCGCACTGCTATTTACTGACAGATCTCGACATACCTGCAGCTGAAGATGTCAAAGCTTTGAAGGCTCTGACGGAAGATGAGGAAGAGTCAAAGAAGCTGCTTCGATCTTCGAAAGAAAGGGTGTCAATGGCAAATGTACTTTTCTGCGCTAATCAAATCTTCACCACCAAGGCGCCAAACTTCCTATCAAGACGGCTATTCATAATCACCGATGACGACGATCCGCATGCTAAAGACAAAGCATTGAAAGCGTCCGCTGCTGTGCGAGCAAAGGACTTGTATGATCTAGGCGTCACCATTGAGCTGTTCCCGATATCCAAACCTGATCTTCAATTTGATCGCTCGAAATTCTATGATGTACGTCGAAACGTATCAAATCTCCTCAGATATACTGACGGAAACAGGACATAATATACAATGCCATGCCTACAGATCCCGAAGCTCCAGCACCCATCTCAGGCAATACAGCTCCGACCTCCACCCAAGATGGTATTTCCCTTCTCCACTCTCTCCTCTCGTCCGTCAACTCCAAAGCCGTCGCGAAAAGAGCACTATTCTCCTCCATCCCCCTCGAAATTGGGCCCGGCTTTAAGATTTCCGTAAAAGGTTATATCATCTTCAAGCGCCAAGCCATCCAACGAAGCTGCTACATCTGGCTCGAAGGCGAGAAACCCCAGATCGCAACAGGCGCGACGACGCAAATGGCCGACGACACCGCTCGCACCGTCGAAAAGGTCGAGATCAGGAAAGCCTACAAATTCGGCGGAGAGCAAATCACCTTCACGCCAGAAGAAGTCTCGGAGCTACGCCACTTCGGCGACCCAGGCATCAGAATCATCGGCTTCAAACCACTCTCCATGCTCCCCGTCTGGGCGAACTTCAAACCCTCAACACTCATCTACCCCTCCGAAGACGACTACGTAGGCTCCACGCGCGTCTTCTCAGCACTGCAGCAGAAGCTCCTCCGAGACCAAAAGATGGCAGTGGCATGGTTCGTCGCCCGGAAAAACGCAGCGCCCGTCATCGCAGCCGTACTGCCCGGAGCGGAAAAGCTGAACGACAACGGCGCACAGGTAGTTCCGCCCGGCATGTGGCTCTGCCCCCTCCCCTTCGCCGACGACATCCGTCAGAATCCAGAGACGAGATTGATACGCGCCCCAGAGCCGCTTATTGATCGCATGCGAGATATTGTGCAGCAACTGCAGCTGCCGAAAGCGCGATACGATCCCAGCAAGTATCCCAACCCGGCGCTGCAATGGCATTATCGCATACTGCAAGCTATGGCGTTGGAAGAGGATCTGCCTGAGAAGCCTGAAGATAAAACGGTACCGAAGTATAAGCAGATCGATAAGCGGGTGGGACCTCTCGCGATCAACTGGGGTCAGGAGCTTGATAAGCAATATGACACTTGGAGACTGGAGAATGAGACCTCATCTACAGTACCGGCGAAACGGTCCGCGCCGGCTTCTGGTAAAGACGAGCTGGCGGTGCGAGGGGCTAAGAAGGCCAAGTCGGCCGATCCGGATGGGGGAATGGATGATGCGCAGATGAAGAAAGCTTTTGATGAACAGACACTGAAGAAGGTAATGATCTTCCCACTTGGTGATTTAAATGATAGATAATTGAAGCTAACAACGTTGTAGATGACAGTCGCGCAACTGAAAACTTGGATACAAGGTAAGGGGATGAGCGTATCGGGCAAGAAGAAAGAAGAATTGATAGAGGGCATCGATGACTTTTTTGAGCGGAAATCGTAAGCTCGGGAAGAGCGCTTAGGATATAGGAATGAAAGTGATGTGATAATGTTGGAGTTGGATGGATAGGAGCATGATGTAGCCCGAGCAAGTGATGTGATATTTTCTCAATAGACGGAAACCGAGCTTTCATCGCGAGTTGGAGTATTCTGTACAATTCAGCCTTCGGAAATATGACAACGAGACTGCATGCCACCCTCGCAGCTAATCCCCACGGTATTTCGAAGGAGGTATAGAGAATCGTTGCGATTGGCATGAGTCGCAGAGGGTGGAGTACCCAACGAGTCGTGATATCCCTTCGTTCGGTACCGGGGTGTAAAAAAAATACATCGAGTGGCTGGAGACGGTGTTACTATTCACCAGCACGACGATTCACTCCTTGAAGATCGTACCCCGCAATCAAGATACCGTACCTGACGCTACCTATCTAACGGGTCGCATCGAGCGCATATACCTTACCTTACCTTACTTCTCTATCCCTCCCGTTATCTCATGTAAGGTACCCCAACTACCCAGTGAAGCGTGAAATAACCCAACCAATACGCATCCCATGCTTGCAATACCCTGTGCATACGACCATTGGTGTTTCAACAAAAGAAAATTCCTCCGATTGCTTTCTGTGGGGTTCCGCCGCGGTTGGTGGGATAGGAGCGCGTGATTTAAAGGTAAAAGTACTAGGTTTAGATTAGAGTGAGGTATGGCTTGCTTGATTTGAAGGTCGTTTGCATGGCTAGCCTTGGGCTGGGATGCCGGTGGAGGTTCGATTTGCTCTGGCACATAGCGCAGTCCTTGCGCTTGGTGCGTGCGCCTTGGGTTCCGTTGATGAGGACTGGAGAAACGAGAATTTCAGGATGCGTTGCTCCACACTTTTTCTGCGTCTCTGGCATTGTTTGTGCATACCGAGGGTAGCGACGGGCGTCAACCTCTGCATCTGGAACGTCGTCTCCGACGAGGCACCCCAGCTATCCTTCCGAAAGGTAGCTCGACATGTCGAGCCCGGTCTTGACGCCTGCGGAGCTGAACTACGCGTTGGCTCATAAGCCGGGGCTTCGTCCTCCTTTGGGAGTGACTCCGAACTTCGTCAGCCCGTACTCTCGCGGCTATCTCATTGTCGCCACGACGGTTATCACGCTAACGGTGACGACGCTCCTGGTCCTCATACGAACGTACACAAAGAGATTCATCAATAAGACCGGTCTGGGCTGGGATGATTGTGAGTTATGGTGGAAAAGCTACTGTGGTAACATTCCGCTGACCGGGGCATTGTGCATAGATCTGTCGATATTGGCTTGGGTGGGCATTGTCGAAGTATAACGGAATATTTGTAACAGTGCTGAGGGTGTCGCCCAGGTTGGCTATGTCGTCTATGCTTCCGTTGGGTATCAAGTCATCTACCATAGCGGCTTTGTCCACCAATGGAACGTCCCGGCAATCAAAGTCATGGGCTTTCTCAAAGTGAGTTGGTCCCGTGGTACAGGCACGCTTTGGAGTCGCTGACGGTGCCAGATTGTCAATGAGCTCGAGATCCTTTACGCGCCCGTCATGTTCATCACCAAATTGTCGATCCTGCTCCAATTGCTCCACATCTTTGCCCCCATGCGCACTGGCGCAACTTATTACCTCTGCCACTTCATGATCTGGTTCAACTTTGTCTTCTATACAGCTATCACCTTCGTGGCAATATTTGTTTGTACGCCCAGAGCTAAATTTTGGAATCCGCTGTTGCCAGGGAAGTGCGCCAACATTGATGCCGTCAACATTATCACGAGTGTGATAAATGCCACCTCGGATCTGGTGCTGCTATTGCTTCCCATCATCTGTGTTTGGAAGCTGCAGATGGGCTTGAGGCATAAGCTCGGAATGAGCGCGGTTTTCGCCACGGCTTTATTGTATGTTTGACTCGTTTTAGGATAGAGCTTGGGTGACTTGCTGACCGCGGGTAGTGCTTGCATATCCAGTGTCATGCGCATTGTGACAAGCGTCCAAGTTGTGGGCGTTCACGACGTAACATGGGGGCTCCTGCCCGAGGGTCTCTGGGCGTAAGTTTGCGCATTCGACGATGCATTATCTAACAAACATAGGCTTACTGTGATTGCAGACTCGGAGAGATCAGCAGCGGTATCATCTGCGGCTGTATGCCGACCTTGCCACAATTCTTTCACCACTTCATTCCAAAGATCACGACAGCTTTCAGCTCAGGGGGACGGTCGAGTGGACATGAGAAATCCAACGATATCAATGCTTCGGCCAAACAGAATGGCCATGTCGGGAGCTTGAGGGCACAAAATCAACAGTCTCAACGTGGCCATACTGACGATTACGTCGAGCTCGACGAGCGGTGGCACCAATTCAAATCTATTGATAAGTCAGACCTCGGTCCTTGTGTCTGGTCTGACGAAGTCTTTGCGAGCGATGAGGAGAAGGCGTTGCCGGTAACAGAGGATAATGGCATCACGAGGGTCAGCTGGCATCGAATTGATTCGTGTGAAGGGCTAGAGTCTTGAGATAAACGTAATGTCTATTGATTGATGATCGATGCGTCCATGTAATTGCTTATATGAAGGATGCTAGCATTGTCCGTAGACATCGCAGTAGCATCTCTCCTCTATTGGACAACTGCAGTAATCGTGTCAACACACTGCCTTCTTTGGCTTTGCCCAAATGTTTTGCTTCCGAAAAGGAAGGGGAAGACTCACTACACACCATCCTTGCCGAAAATAACATGCCAAAGGAACTCCATGACTCGCCCGCTCTTCGCATCACTTTTCTCGGTATCTACAATCCAGTCCCTGAAATGTCGATAATCGCTTAGCGGTCTCTTCCTGACCTGATCCTTCGAGACAGCGAATTGCGCACAACACGCAGCGCCTACTTTGATAGGAAATTGATTGATATCCGTTGTAGTCCCATCAAAGATGTCTTTCCACACGTCAGGTGTGACATGGGCATTGTCTCTATGCGCCTCCCGGCATCCTGGATTCCAATTGCATCGCAAATTGACATAGCCATTTTCCTGGACGAACGCTAGCTGCAGCTTGCGTAAAGCGTCGACGTTATCGTGGAGTGGCGTGTCGGTATGCCAGCCAGTGAGGAAGCCATTACGGTGAGAGTGGATCAGGGCAAGAGTAGAAGGCAGGGTGTTATAGTTGTCTATTATGTAGGAGAGGTAGGCCATGGCTTCGTGGCCTTTGTTCATAGGGGTTGTGAGGGAGGTAGTGTTTGTCGTAGGATTGACGGTGAAAATTGCGGCTTGCCAGCTGCGTTTATCATCAGTAGATATACCAATTGAGTCCAGATAGAACGTACTCGGAGAGGTGCTCCGTCACCCAATCGGTATTCTCCTTCTCCAGCTTCGCCATAATTATGACTTTATCGCTGGGCTCGACAGAGTTGTTCACCACAGTGCCATACCGAGAGGGATATCTCCACGAGTGGCTAATGTACGAGGCTACATTATACTGATTCCACAAGTCTTGTAGACGACTCTTCAATGTTAGGAGAGGGATTATTAGCAGCACAAGGCCGCTGAGGGCGAAGCGGAAGGAGCATCTCATACTTCAGTCACTGCTGGCTGATCTGCGACATGAAATTCCACATAACCATGGTCGACTCGTCTAATACATGGTGATCAATGATAGCATCCAGAGGAACACTCGGAGAACCTAGGTAGGCACGCGTCCAGCCTCGGCTGTGCCTGGATGCCAAGACAATCCTAAGTCGAAATCCGGTTTTGCCTGAGGGTCCAGCAGCGAAGCTCGGAGTTCCACGTTGGAGGAAATCGGCGCTGTCTGGAATGAGACCGGCGCCACGGTCCCAAAGAAGGCAAGTCATACAAGGCTATGTGGACGATCCCACGATGCCGCAGCCACTGACCAGCACGAGAGTCGTCTGGGCCCGTCAAAGCGGGCACAATCCTGCAGGCAATGGCGGTCAGCCGGTCACAAAAGCGATGGAACCGAAAGTGGGCTACGTCCTTCGGGTTGCCGATGCACTGCCTCTCAAGTCCAGGATGTAGCTCGGGTTGCCTTACGCTCGCTAAGGACTCAGTTACCCTACTGTATTGTCCTCTCGAGTCGGTCCTCTCAAGTCGTGCCTCGCCGCCCCACACACGCCCTTAATCCTTGCAACCTGAAACCAGCAGTGTTTCGCCCTGTGATGCGTTGACAGGCCTTTCTCGCGAACATGGCTCTCAAGGGGAGCCCTATTTGCGTCGCACATCCCAGAACTTCTACACTCCCCCGCCGTCCCTGCTTTGGAGTTGTGGCTCGGAGTAAGTCATCCACATAGCCACTGAGTTCATGGGAGTACAGAGCTAATTAGTATATTATCTGTCAATCAGGAGGCCGACTCAAGGCACCAGGCCCCGATATCGAGAAGGCGGGAAAGTCATACTGAGGGTCGGAGGATAGTGAGTAGGCGAGGAGTCTTGGGCGATGCGCGGATTGGAAGTCAGATTATATCATAGAGACAGATCTAATTACTGCTTCTCGGTCATAGAGAATGCCGTAGGAGAGCGTTGCAAATTCCATCGAGTCTATTTGAAAAAGTATGCATGATTTCGATCTACGAGGAATGAATATGTTGGACTCTTTCCGCCATCCACATGTAGTTTCAGCTAGACTGCGGGTGCTGGGTCTTCGATTAAGTGCCGCCTTTCTCAGATCGTCCTTGCTATGCTTTGAACCGGCATCACTTCAGAAGAGGATGCTGTACATGGTGAATCCTCAAGGGTTCACCCAGAGCGTACGATAGGATTCAAGGACGTGTACTTCCATTGCAATTCCTCGCCCTTCCATCGAACAACGCCTCACTTGTCATCCCCCATTGCAGTCCCCGCTACCCTTGCGCTCCCAGCATCTCATCCACAAGCAAGTCCAATATCTTACTCCATGGCTGCCAAAACCCGACGATGCTGCCTGGTTGGGTTTGCAGTCTATCTTTTACTCGACGTATTTCCCATCCATCAAGTTTTTGCTCACGGCACCTTTCCAGATCCCAGCTTGGATCTCTCCTGCCGCTTGCTCGACTGGCCTTTCCTTAAGCTTCCGGAGCGTGGGCGTACAAAGTATGTCAGCTGCTCTAACTTGGAGGGGGCACATGGAAGGGGATATAAGCGTTGGGTAATTCTTGCCTACAATAAAAACTGCTCCATCAACGATTGAATGCCCGAATGAATGGGCACTTCCGGATCAACCTTAGCCCGGACCTATCACCAAAGTACGGGTAGCCACGGGCCGAGGCTTAGTTACAGAATCCCTGCTGACTATTCCACGCTCAAAGTATTTATCAAATTCTCTATCGTAGGACGGGCCTATACCAGCATCGCTGAGTCGGACATCTTGTATCACGAACGCCGCTCCCCCTTTCCTGTAACTGCTGGCCAAGCAATAAAGGACGACTCAGGCGCGCCAGGCTTACAGCAGCGCCACTGTTTGGCCAAAATTCCTGTCTCACAATATGAGGACTCTGCATGTGACTTCTCCTGGTGAATCTTCAAAATGATGTGAATGAAGTACACATATCAGAAGCACACCGGCTGCACAGTTGGCACCTCCACAAGCTTTGTTGGATTGGTCTCCGAGCAACCGTACGCATAGCCCAATATTGTGTCTTTTACGGCAGCTTTGAACGCTGCCCCGCAATTTGGGTCGCTGTCAACGGTAGTTTGATTAGCCTTCACCGGCTACTGATCGGCTTATCTAACGAGCAGAAAGCTGGTGAGTGTGACTCACCTGGCTCCACCACCTGCATTGTTGAAGTAGGAACAGACGTCGTGGGAGAAACAGTCCTGGGTGCTTCACGCACACCATCAGTCTTTCACTTTCATTATACCCATGATGTTCCCATCAGGTTCTCACTATACGTTTCCAATCGCCCTGCCCGAGCAACCAGCACCGCATCTGGGAGCGATCAGCTAAGATTGTTTGGTCGCAGGAGCAGCGTCCTTGTACCGTCCGTTACAACTGTAGCTGCTCATTGAGAAAGTCTCGATTAGCAAGCGGTCATCAAGCTCGCCTACCTGCATGGGCATCACTCACTTTCCGAGGTTGACTGCGTCGATCCCAAAGTTGCCACCAACAATTCCTGTCCATGTGCATGATTGGTTCTTCGCGTTGGTCCATTGCGCACTATAACAGCATTGGCAGTCAGCTTATACGTCTCATAACACGAGGCAGAGTCGTAGCAGCTGTTGGGCCTCATATATTTTCTAGGCATCCTCTCGCGTGCTTTCTGGGTTTGTTGCAAGACCCTGCCGACGACACACAATCTGGAAAGACAATATGGGAAGGTTAGCTGTACGTCGCGGTCGAATCCACCTCTAGACATTCAATTATTGCATGCTTCGTCGCCGCAAATGCATAAGAGACTGCACAAGAATAAAACACAATGCTTTTTAGCTCCATCTTCACGAATAGCTCCTATCTCACGAAGCTCTTTCTCTGGAAGTCATCGGGTCAAATACATTGCTAGAAGCGGGACGGCCTGTCACTCAATGATGCGCTCCTGTCCGCCCACCAAACCAAATCGAAACCAGCCAACGATGTTTTCGCGCTTCGACCACTTTGCTTATCCGTCCCAAGCGCCTTGCCCCACACGATCATGCCTCGGTCTTCTCAATTTCATGTTGGTTGAATTTCATCGATAGCTTCCGTTGAGGGAGAGCATGCATGTCCACGTCACCATCATTTCGAGACCAGATACTCAGGACTGGCCTGTGAGCTGTTTTCCGCCTGAAGAGATAGTATCTAATAACCCATCGAACTTCATGAAGAGCCCATTTCGCGTGTGTTTTGGTGGGTATACTAAATCGTGCGTCCAGTTGCTCGAGGGTCAAGTCTTTGGTCTCGTATACCAAGAACAAGATCATGAACCAGCCGACGACACACCATGCTGCATAATAGCCAAAGGCGCCTGCTTTTGTGAAAGCAACCTCAAAACTCGGCCACGTTATAGCGAGGACGAAATTAAAGAACCACAAAGTCGCAGTTGCCATCGACATCCCGAGATCTCTGACATAGAGGGGCATAGACTCGGCAGAGTATACGAAGGGCACGGGACCCTCCCCTGGACTGTAAGAAACGCTGAAGAGATACATCCCCGTCATCAATAAAGTTGTTTGAGTCCGACCTTTATGCACGAGTGATCCCATGCTATTGAAGAATTGGAAAATGGCTAGGAATGGAAAGGTGCACAAAAGCAGATTTCGCCTCCCAAAAGTGTCGATTGTGTAAACTGCCGGTAACGCAAAGACAAAGTTGAGTATTCCAAAACCCATCGAACCCAACAGAGCATTTTTATCACCAAGTACTGGTGCCAGAATTTCCGAGCTGTAGAAGGCCATAACATTTACCCCGCACCATTGTTGTAATAGCATGAGGGTCAGGCTGGCAATGAGAGCTCTGCGGTTGCGATCTACGGTCCACAGCTCGAAGAAACGGTTGCGCCCTTTCTTGATGTCTTCTTCACCGTCAAGAAGAAAGTGGATGAGAAATAGATCACGTGCTGCTTGGAGCTTAGAATGCCGCAGACTGCAGAGGGACCGGAAGGCTTTGGCGTAATAGCCAGGCTTTCCCTGACGAGCCTTAAGAAGCAGCCAGCGCGGTGACTCGGGAAGTGTGAAAACATATGCTGCGGCGATGAGCGGCAATACCATTGGGCTTGCTAACATGAGTCTCCAATTCAGGCTACACTCAATGCTTCGCAACTGCGCTGGTGATGGCGATAGTGCTGGTGGGTCATTATGAGTGCAGCTGGGTGTATCTCCTCGAAGGACATTGCGGAATAGGACGCCAGCGATATAACCCAACATGATCCCGAAAGCTGTCCACATCTGATCACGTATATTAGCAGAATTTTGGCTCGGAATATTCTCAAAAAAAAAGTACCCACCTGCCACATCATGACAAGAGCACCACGAATATTGGCTGGTACACACTCGGCAGAGTATATCGGAATGGTTGCACTTTTGGGTCCGATGCCCAAACCCAGGCAAAACCTGGCGATGAACAATTGCCACCAGGTCTGGGCAAATGCCTGCCCAATGCATGCTGCACTTGAGAGAATGCAGGTGACAAAAATGGTACCTCGCCTCCCCAAAAGACTGTTCAGTGGTGCCGTGAGCCAGCAACCCAGCACGGCGCAACAAAGATATGGGGCGGCGTTGACAAGACCTCTGATCCCAGGATCACGCCTACCTGTCGAAGAATTGATACCGAAAGCGTGCTGGTAGAAGATCTGGGCTCCGTTCACAGCGGTCTCGTCCCAACCTTGGACAGCAGCCCCAAGGGAGCAACAGCCCACAAGTGCGTACATAATCCATGGTTGGTCCCATTTATTGCCTGTCCGAGGATCTTCTCGCTCGAGCGCGCTTTGCTCCTCGGGATTGAGCTGAAGGTTATCGTTCCGAGGATGCATGAAGGCCTCCTTGTCCTGCGCTAGATATGCACCCTTTCGTATCAAGCCTGAGTAAATATCTTCGATCTTTGTTTTCTCCATGAAAGATTCTATCAGATTCTCCATTTGCTCAGGTCGCATCCCTCTAAAGGGATTGATCAGCTTGCTGTCAACATTTGCGGTACCACTGTCTGCGTTCTTGTAGTCGGTAAACTCGTTGGCATCTTCGTATTGATTTTCTTTGAGGCGGCCCATGGCTATAGATTGAGACTGAGAGGTCGTAGAACGCAGTATCACATTGATCAATTATGTGGCGGATAGGAGCTCAAAATTTCAGTTCGACTGTCATTCGAAACAAGATCATGTCCCCCGAGGGGAAGGCTGCTTATATCTAGTTATGACATATTGCCGAGTGCTGCAAGGCTGACTTGGAAGACTCTCAGCTTCATCAGGCTGCGGAACATCGCGCAAGGCTACAATATTACCACTCGTATTTCACGTAAGCCTCACTAACCTCCACCTCCTTCGGGATGCATATCGTCTTGCATACTCGCTAACGAAATGAAGGGCTGCTAGAGTGCAGCCCCGCCGCTCTGCGTGCATGAGCTGAAGAACATGAGATACGGGCCACGGAAAGTCGAAACTTCTTTACACACTTCGCTGCACACTGTGCCTGGTGTACTTTTGGCAACGGCACAGGATATCATCAATCACAAGGCTGCCACAGCTTTGCGACCGTGGGAAAGATAGCTATCAAGTATGGTCTGGAAGCCGGCTGCAGAAGGCTACCTGGCATATGACGCGGCTTGTCCTCGGATGTTGCATCTACTTGTGCTAGTGATACCTAACTCCTGTACATAATCCTCCATCAGCCATCAAGCCATCGCTTTGGTGTGAGGATCTGGACGTTGCCAAAGCCTGCTGCACTCATTGGACAAATTTGGCAATATGAGCTACTCTATTGTTGGCGACACCATGGCTCTCACCCAGCTAGCCTACTCCGTTTACTCGAAGTTCTATCTTGTCGCCCGCGATGCGCCAGAGCATTTTGGAGAACTATCGCGGGACCTGCAGATGTTTAAAAGCATACTGTATCAGGTCCATGGTCAGGTAAATCGCGATACAGGCTCAATACACGGCACGAACATCCAGGATGTGCTACGCAGATGCTTCGATACTCTCCGCGGACTTCGAGACTTGACGGCGAAGTATGAGAAACTAGGTACCAAATGTCACACATTCGCTGGATCGCTCATACGCTAACGACGATTACTCTGCGATAGCTTGGAGCGATCGTGGCGCATGGTTTGTACGCTTCAAATTTGCTGTAGGTGAAGTCTCGGTGCCTTTCTCCCCATCGCCATGGCACTACCAGATTTCTAAAAATACGAAGAGCAAGACGAATCTCTGAACCATCCGCTAGTATGATAGATATTCCCCGAGCGATGGTGCTGATCTTGTTATGGGAACACTTAGTCGGAACAGAGCGCGATCACCGAGTTTCGCAACCAATTTAATCAACATCAGCAAACTCTCCAGCTTGTTCTGACGGTAGATGGCAGGCAAGGAATTCTTCCATCCTATCAGTATTGCAATCTCGCTAATGATACGTTTAGAAAGCGACTTAGTGAGGCCGCAAAGCAGGACGAAGACATTAGCCTCCGGGACACCCAGTCGGTGGATGAGCGCCCTCCAGGACGCTACAACACCCATCAAGGCAGATTCCAAGCCGTCAGAAGGATAAGAACAGCATCAACCGCAAGCACTGGGACGACACTACACAATCCTCCCGACAGTATATCGCCTCTAGCACCCAGGAATGGGAAGCGAATATTCAGCATTCCAGGATCCATCAGCCAAGACGATCCATCGCAGTCCTCGACAACTTCTAGTTCATTGAGTGTCTCAACGATTCCGAGCATATGCTCTTGCCATGCAGCAGAATTCGAAAAGGCACAGATGGCTCAGGTTGAAACGAGTAAGGACGGTAGGGTCTTTCGGGATGATTGCCGCTAATTACCAGTAGACACTCCACTGCAATCGCCAATGTTAGATCAGTCGACCAGCTCGTCGCCAAGCAGAACGAAACAGCCACTGAATCTATGCTTGGACCGAGAGAAACACAACGCAAGCCCAGGGATATCGGTGGCTCTCAGTCAAAGCTACGACTCTTTAAAGAACGAGACTTCCACAGCATCTTGGCTCCGACTGGCTACTTGGTGGCTTATAAAATCGCGCATTGTTTGCAGGTCAATGGCCGTGAGCAGCCTCCAACGGCGAAGAATCGATGCAACGCTATACCAGGACGGCTGGGACGTCACCATATCAGCCGAACAAGCCTACACAGATCTTCTCAAAAGTTCATGGATCCTTGAGGAGATTATACTTGCCAAAGCAAACGAGGAGGACCTTAGCTACACCAACAGGAGACGGATCATCAAAGTCTTGGCAGTCTCACTTGACAGAGATCTCCGCAATCATCGTGAAGTGGAATCAGGATTGTCATGCTCTGAAGACGATATGGTGCATAAGCATGATTTGGGTTTAATAGAGGGATTCGAGCAGACAATCGAGTTAGTAGAGAACGTCCCAGCTGCCATTGATGATCCAGTAGCAGCCGAACGCTGGTTTGAGATTGATCAAGATAATGCTGGAGCCGACACAGAGAAGGTCATGTATCGGACCTTTGTCAACGCACAACTTGGGACCAGAGCAGAACGATCGAAGTCTTCAAGCGCACCATACATGCTTCTGCTATGGACTACAGCTGATGAAAGCGACTTGCTCATAACTTTGTGCAATCATCGAGGAACTGTAAACCTATCGCGAAAGATGATGGCGAAAGATCTCGAAATCCTCGATCAGGGAGATGGGCTTTTGCCACTTGCGATCGACTTTCCAACCCAGATCACTGAGATCAAATTTTTGAACCCACAGGACCTTCAAGATTTCTTTGCTCGACCACAATTGTTCTTCGCGGCTACGAAAGAGAGGATGCCCTACCCTGAAGAAATTGCCATCTTCCAAGCCCCTATTGCAGCGTACTGTGACTCAAGCCCAGAGAAGTACCGCACAGGTCGAGTTGTCGCTAACATAAAATCAAGCATGACGTCGGCATGTGGGCTCACTGTTTACGAAGCAGTGCATGACAAGTATTGGAAGACAACCCGCCGACTTGTCGTACACTCTGCACCAGACAGTACAGAACCGATGTGCGCCTCCCACTGGCTACCCTTAGACCAAGTGAGAATATTGGTAGACGGACTGAAAGTCTCGGTCCGTTGGTCGGATTGTGGGCAGCTAAACACTAGCAAGCCTGTCAACTGCGAAATTCGTTATTCATATGTATACAAGCCAGAAGACCCGAATCGGAAGATCGATCTGCACTTCAGATCCAACGGCGAGGCTCTCAAGTTCCAAGAGTGCCTCTTGCACCTCACAGACACGCCTGCACAAGTCAGTATGAGCTTGAACATATCATCGGCCTTCCAAGACGCGAGGATTTATCGTTTATTTGACGCCGACGAGCCTGGCAGCCAATATCACGGACTCGTGCTGACTCGGAAAAGCGCAAAGGGCCCTTACATGACAGAATTTTATCACGCTTACAGAGACCTTGATTGGATCATACAGACAAAGAATGATGTCCCGAGCATTATTGAGTTTTCAAAGGTTCATTGTCCCCATTACATTTCGACGCAGCCAAGCTTGATCTACAAGCCAGAACCAAATGACCCCTTGCCTGAATTCGGCGGTATAACAGATCGCCTTACATCCGCTAAAGTCGAGCTTGGCTGCGATCATGACCTGATAAATTTTGCCTACAGCCTCACAGGCTGGCGGCTCAAGTACCTCCGGCCCGTTGCCAAAGTGGTCATCATCGAAGTTAAAACGTTCGTAGATAAGAGAGATACCTTCCAGAAAGTTTATGTGCAACTATGGGAGAAGGATTCCAAGGAGGGGAAACCGAAAACTCAACTGGCGGTACGGTTTGAGGGGGAAGTCAAAGAGCGCTGGATGACTGCCACCCTAACCGATAATGCGATAGCTAGTGAGCACAATACGCTTGAGGTGAGATATGTGCTTGTGCAGAGGGGTATCGCTGTCGATAGCAGGACGATGACTGCGAAGAGAGTGGAGAAAGCCGAGCAGAAGGTTGCGAAGAACCAGTACAAAATTGCGTTGACTTTCCTTGAGGCTAATGGTAAGTTGATCAGCGCTCCAAACATGTGCAAACGAAAGGTGCTGATGGAACTACTGGGTAGATAAGGAGGACTTCGTGAGAGCGTCTGGCCTGTATTAGCGCTCATGGTACAAACAACACCGTTAGCTTTTCAGAGCGCAGAGCAAGAGAAGTTTGGAATCATGACACACACGATGGAACTACCATTCTAGCGGTTTGAAACCGTCGACGTTGTTGGATACCTCGTCCATTACACAGAGGCTCTAACATGAGGAAGTGTGTCAATGATGGTCAGTGTTTCAGGGGGTGGCGCTCTTCCTGAGCGTTGATTTAGCGTTGTAATGAGGGAAATAATACGACCTCTATCACGATAACTCACCACCGATGTTGAGAAATGCAGACGGCGCTTCAATCGGGGAGGGGGGTTTATGTCAGTCTCACCTGGTGTTTGGTTAATTTGACTAGGATTGTCCTGCTTGAATTTTCATATCTTACGTTTCGATGTAGCGTGTAAGTTTAGTTTGAGATGCTACGCATCTGAATGAGAATCTTCATTCTTGTATGCTATATATTGCGCCTAATATTGCGAGTTACTATGCTTGTAGAAGAAAGACTTAGGGTAAGAAAAGGTAGGATATGTCTTGTCGTCTTCTGATATTGTTGCTACTATGGGGGTTGCTAAGGAGTAGGAATAATAGGGGCATTTCCCTCCCTAAATACATGCTTCCAACGCTAGTCCAATTACCCCTCATTAGGGTACCATTCTGGGTCACGTGATATCGTGAGCTGTGACGCGCCGAATTGTAAACGGCCGTCCTCATGATCGAAGAGTACGTGAGCCTCAGCACACTTCGCAATCAGCGTATAGCCAAGCGGCCCCGCGATATATGAGATCTCGAAATGGTATGTTTCTTGCCTAGATATCGGCAAGTCAGGACGCTGGCGACCAATCGCTATGAACTCAACAGCCATTACGTCCACTGGTATGCGCATGACACAGACCCTCGCCGCCCCCCCAACACAGAATACAGCTCCTGTTCACGAATACCGATGCCTATACACCAGCGATTTACGTCGAAAGCAGAAGAGATGGCAAGATGGATTCCTCCGCTTTCACACATTCAACAAGCGGATCATGGTGTACGAGGCACCCTCACGGAACTACGTAGGTGATAAGCATTGGAGAGAAGAGGGAGAAATTCAGGACGGAGATGAATTACAGCTGGAGAAACCTGTCCTTGTGCAGGTTGGGGAGCAGATAGGGAGCACGGAGACAGATTTGACGGAGCTGTTAGAGAAGAGGAGAAAGCCGCATAATAAGGTCGCCAAAGATACGGTAGACTCTCCACAAAGGCAACTCGCAAGCACCGCTATCACCACTAGTACGGCGACGCTGCGGCAACCGCTTGGACAGCCCTCACAGCTTCGACCTAAGACATTGAACGCTTTGCTAGGCACACCCAAAAGGCCAATTGGACGAGCTTCATTGCCTACTAAATCACCCCATGAGCTACGCCACGAGAACGAAAACGCCGAATGGGGGTCTGACAGGCCCGCAAAGCGACAGCGAATCGATCTTCGACCTGAGGTGATCCCAGAGCCTGATAGTAGACCCATCTCTCGGAGATCGGCACATTCGAAACCATGTGCTAGAAGTCATGAAGGCATCCGAGTACCTGGAATTGCGGTCGCTGGATCACGACCAGTGCAGCCTGCGTCAATCATTGCAGAGATGACCAGAAATCCTGGACCTAAATCCAAGTCGCAATCATCGAGGACTGAGTCTGACAAGGGAAGTGTGGACTCGACACTGCCGCATCAAGTGCCAGTTAAGAAGAAGACAAAGCTTTCAGGTGTAGAGTCAAGAATTGAGCCTGCGAAGAGACTGAGGAAACTTGGAGAGCCGACAGCCAACCAAATAGTGGAGGAAAGGTTGTCTAGCTATCATATCAATGAATCTAGGATGATGATTGACAAAGGTCCATGTCATTCAACCACCAATACCCAAGAAACAAGGTCTATCATTGACCCGATAGAATTGGTGTCAGAAGAGGAGGCTGCTTCTGTTGGGGAGCCACCAAAAGAAAGGATGAAGTTGCAAATGGCCCCCCAAAAGCCGAGGAAGAAATTGATGTATAGAGATCTATTGCCACAAGATCAGGCTCCCGTCGGGCGTTCCCCAAGCCTTGAAACAGATTTCAACCGCAAGAGTCGAGAGAGGAAGACTTCCAGCAGAGCTGTGCGGGGTGCGCCGAAAGTTTTGACCGATTTCCACCAGGAAGAACAGGATCGCTTAGCAGATCGGTTGAACCAGTACCATGGGCGCACTAGCCATCTCAACGATGATATTGAGAGCATCACTGAATCAAGAGCCAAATCGCCAGGACTCTTCCTTTCTCAGGATGACCCAACTCCATCACCTGCGCGACATCTCTCCCAAGAGGATAGATTCCCCGCCATTCACGCATCATGTACCAACAATCCAAGCAGCATTGGTCCCTCCAAACGGTCACGGTGTCCATCACAAGAACATACGGAACGAACCACACCCAATGCCGCCTCCACAATTCAAGACACAGCAATAAACCTTTCGAAGATGGATGAGATTCTGATCCCACGCTCCCAGCCCTCTCATCCCTTCCAAAATTCCAGCCCATCGCATGTTATAGAAGATGATTCTCCTGTACATGTCGCCTCAGTCTCGTCAGTGCCAGTGACGACTCCGATACCTATATTAGGTCCTACTCCCCAAAAAGTATCGCCCTCAACAACTCTCATCCCTTTATCACCAGGCTATGAAGCACAGTCTCCTACACTGGCGAGACAACGTGCCCCCAAAGATCTGATGTGGGCCAAAGTACCTGCGTCAAACCCAAGACCGCCACCAATTGAAGAGGTGTCAGCCAACACACCAGAGCCAGAAGCATCACCGTCAGTGAAGCCCCTTCCCAGAACAACCGCCTCTGTAACACGACCTCCGAGAGTTTCTTCGCCAAAACGACCACCCTCGATTGCACCACCAGAAAAGCTGCCACCGCCGCCAAAAGCCCAACCGCCAAGATCACCATCTCCAGATCCATCCCCACCCAAAGCAGCCAAACCAAGGCCCCCTCCACCGAAAGATCAATCTCCCACCCTACCCTCTCAAAACCCGTCGTACCCCCTTCGCCCCACAACCACCACCACCACCACCAACCCGACCCTCCCCCCCTCCCCCTTCACCCCACCCCCCGAATTCGACCTCCGCATAGCCCAAAAGCCCCTCCCAGCCTTCCAAGCCCCGAAATCAAAACCAAAACCAAAACCTCGCTCCCCTCTCAAGAAATCAACATCAGATACCACCACCATGCGACCACCGCCCGAATTGCCAAATACACGATCCAAAACGAGGGATGAGGGAGAAGAAATAGTGGAAGTGACGAATGACAGCACGTCGACGCCGTGGAGTAAAGAGGCTTGGGACCTGTTTGGGTGCGGGAGGGATGGGGTGGAGTGCTCTTATGAGGAGTTTAAGCGGAAGGAGGGGTTGGTTTAGGAAGGAGGTAGATGGATGTATATAAGCAATATGCATTAGCTCGCTTACGAGAAGATTGTATACATACGTAAGATCCTCGAACGTTTACCTATATCGCCTATTCTGGCTACATTCTTGACTGGAGCTACGCGGTGAGTCTGATAGACATAGAGTGCCTAATCGTTATAGGCGAGGATTTTGTCATGTCCTTGCTCAATAGTGTAGCAAATGGCAAAGATCGATGGTGCTCCTGCTCATTTGGGCATGCTGTAGGTTGGAAAAGGGGGTCTTGAGACTTGCACACTGTGAATTACACTTACTCCTCACGTTGCAGTCAACGAGGAACTTCTAGAATTCCGCTAAAATGGTACTGATAGCAAGACACAAGTAACGATAATGGGATGGTGTGCAATACATAGATAATTATCATTAGCTCATGGTATGGTATGGTATCTACAAGACCCAGCCCAACAAAGCCAACCAAGAACCCCCCTCCCTATATCCTCATCGAATTGCACATGACAAAAGAAAGCACGCCTGCTTGGCAACGGCAATCTTTCTGCGATGGGTATTTGCAGGTGGTACGTAGCGCATTGATAGTAAGTAAGCTCCGAGAAAGACTGCCTGCAACTTCAATTTTCGTTGTATGATGTGATGCCAAGCTTCCGCAAATATTCAGAGATATTTTCAGCCGTATGTTGCAAAGTTGACGTCGACATCTTAACTATATGCCAGATTTGTCAGGGAGTTTGAATGGTGCGAATGCACACTATGGCTCGACCCAGCGTGGGAGTGGTGTCGTCCATTCTTCGTCAGGGCCCCGACATCATGTCTCCCTATATTGTAGTTAGTCTTCTATTGCCACATATGCTGGAGAGAAAGGAAGGTTGGTCTCACCATCACAACAGGCCCTCACATTCTCCAACCTCCCACCCTGCTCCCTCTCCTCAATGACCCTCCTCAAATCCTCCGCGCTATCTGCACCCGCCGCAGCAACGACGCTTCTACCTCCCTCCCGCACACCCAACTGATGTGGCTCCTCTTCATCACGTCGCATGCTCGACCGACTCCGCATCGAGTTGCGTACTGAATCCATGAACCCGCTGCGGCGGCTGGTAACGGAGCCGTGCTTTTCATGCTTGATTTCGTTGGTATGATCAGTGGTATCTGGCGCTTTGCCTCCTCTGCTACGTGAGAGCGAACGGGAGATACGACTGCGCATGGAAGTACGGCTTTCTCGGTGGGGTTCGTCGACGTTGTATTGAGTGTAGGGACTTCCGCTTTGGCCCGCGGAATTTGAGGCTGGTGGACCTCGGGCGGAAAGACGGGTTTGATCTTGTCGGTTCTGAGCGCGTTTGCTGCTGAAGCTTGCAAGCGAGACGCGAGAGCCAGACTTGCGACGATTCTGCGGGTTGAATTCATTGACGTCTGTATCTGTGAGATCGTCATTCGTATTGTCGGTTCCGTCCGGACCAGTACGTAGGAGCAAGTAGGATAGCGCGTTGAACCAGGTTTCGTGGCGTTGAGAGGTTTGCGCTGTAAATTTCACGGAGCGGCCGGGTGTTATAATTATGAGAGATTTGCGGTGGAGACCGGGTGGCATAGGATTATCATCTGTCACTACTCGCACGGCTTCGATTGCCACACTCTTGGATTTGAGCTGTGCGCGATCGGCGGTGGCAGGATCACGGTCGCTCCAGTAGAGAGTGCGAGTATAGGGATGAACCCAGAAGAAGCGGCGATGGCGGGTGGACGACATCTCGCCGCGCCCTGCTTTGCGTGTGTACTTCCACATCATCTCACCAATCATAGTCTGGGTGATTGCTTGGATCATGCGGGGATCGGTATTGGCTGATACGCCATGTGGCATTGGCATGCCTTCAGTGCGAATATTGAAGCGCTCGTCGAGCTCGGAAGCGAATGATGAGAAAGACGAGCGTCGAGATACTTGGCTCCGAGTAGTAGAATAACGACCGGCGCGAGGGGTCGTCCCACCTTTCGACGAAGGACTCGGCAAGCCTTGTTGGGAAGGGGTTTGAGGCCGACTGTTTTGTCGGGACCTTGCTGTCTTGGATATGTATGCAGATGCCGGGGCCAGTGGTGGCCCCATTGAGCCTACAGGCTCGGTCGATGGCGCTCTCGAAGCGGCTGCAGCAATGGCTTCCTGGTGGTCTGGCGGCAGCGGAGGATACTGTTGTGCACTCCGCGAACGCATGCTTGTTGAACTGACAGGTCGCTTGAACGTCTTGCCTAAGGAGTCCTTGTATGTGACCATCTCCGGCCCTTTTCCTCTGGTTGTCTCCGGAGGCTCTTGATAGCGGGGGCCCTGCGGAGGAGAAAGAGCGCCGATTGCAGAAAGCGGCTTCATTGCAGCTGCAGCAGGGTTCTTCTGGTTATCGAAGACAGGTGGCAAAATAGTTTTCTGGCTGAGAAGGGTGTCGATCTGCTCTGATGAAAGGAGCGTCTGGGCACCATGATCAGACATATAGACCCCTTGGGCCTTGGTGCCGGTTCGAGAAATATCTCTGTCCCGCGCATTTGGAGTAATCAGGTTGGCAGGTACTTCTGCGAGAGGTGTTGTGCCTTCTGCCGCAAATGATCCCGGAGCTGCATCAAGATCTCGGCTTGTCTCGTCTCCAGCCATCTGTGGTATAGAAACTGCTGATTTAGGCCTACTCCAACTGAAGACCGTTCCAAAAATACCCCCAGTACTTCCTCGATTAAACTCATTCCCTGTTTCGCTCGGTCCACTAGCCGTACTCTCTGTAGCTCTAGTCGCGGTATCTGATCCCTCTACGACCGGCCTTTGCACCCTCTCCACAGGCGCTGTCTCTAGACTATGTATGGGGGACAGAGCCAGTGTTGGCTGAGCCCTGACTGGGAGGCCGGCGGCGTAGGCATGGTCATTGGGGAAATGGCGCGGTTGCTGCGCATCGAATGTGTTTCTTGCAACATCTCGGACCTGTGGCATTGAGGACCTCGTTGACAAGGGTAACGTTTCAGTGCTTTGGCCAAATCCAGGAATGCCACCAGAGAACACTTGCAAAGGTTGATCCCATGCCGGACGAGGCTGAGTGGAATTTGAAGACCGTCTCGAGCCGAAATCGGAGCCACTGGCTGGAGGAGACACCAGTCCCTTATTTGGAGGAGTGTAGGGAGTGCCGCCGAAGATCCTGTTCGTGATTGCTGCCGCAGAGCTTGTTGGTAAGACACCCGAGGTCTCTGAAGATGGACCTGGATGGGGGCTGAACCCGGTTGGAGGGTTCCCAGTGTCCTCGGCAGGTTTCCATGGCTCCGTCATCATTCCAGAATCAACGGTTGGTATTCGGGGCACTGGTGGTGGTGTCTCCCCTGCATACACCATAGTATTAGGTCTTGGCCCTGGGGTCGATGGCTGTGAGGTGATACCCCTTCTCATACTTGACGATGATCGCTTGTTGCTAATACTTCTGCGCACAGGCTGTATAGATCTGGGGGAGCTTATACTTCCTTTACTAGGTGTACCATCATTTTCGTCGCCACTGAGGTTTTCCAGTTCATTGAACAAGCTAACGTCACCACCACCATTCGTGAAACTAGCGGGAGAATTCTTCGCACTCGCTGGATTGCTACTTTGCGTCGGGGTGCTTCCGACGCGCGAATGTCGGGAGTTACGGTTTACCCTTAGGCGAAATCGCTGCGGCTGACCTTGTACTGGTGTGTGACTACCGTGCTCTGGCTCATCCCCAGACGTTGAAGCAGTACTTTGGATCGATCGCCTGTCGCCGGGCTTTGCTGTTGCCAGTGGGGATGGTCGCTTGCTACGCACAGTCCCACCTCGAGCTACACCATCTTCTGTCTCTGTCAACTCGTTACTGCTATCTCCTGCCATACTTTCCGCTCCGGTTTGGAAGGCATCGTTGTCAGTGATGTCACGCTCGTTAGCAGTCTCAAAGGCGTCCTCTGTTTCGTTGGCTGTCTGGTAAGCGTCGCTACTCTCTCCCAGTGCTCCACCTCCTAGAGCTCTGCTCTGCGAGATAGCCTTTGGAACAGCTCTAGGTCCATTGTCACGGTCATTGATACCATTATGATCTTCCCACTCTGCATCGTCGAGTGTTATGTTAGTCCTACTATGCCTAGCTGCTCCAAGACCGGGCCTTCCCGGTCTCTGCTTGTCAGTATGTGACTTTGATCTCGTCCGCTTCTGGCTGGGCTCGGCTCTTCGAATTTCCAGCTCATCTCTAGCCTCCTGCAGCAGCCGCTTCAGATCCTGTTTCTCGGATTTCTCCCGGTGAATGTTGCCCTTGAGACTTTGGATCATCCTATGAGCATGGTGAAGAGAGCTTTTCAGCGTCTCGGACTCCAACATAGAATGACGTTGAGTACCTTTTGTGGGAGATGGAGGCGGAGAATGTTCACGATCCAGGTCTAAGGGAAACTGTTCGGATTGTCCAACATCAGCCTCGGGCTCCATGCCATCATCCCGGAAGCGACCTGCAAGTCCATTCGCCAGCTCCCGGTTTTGGGATGTCAGGTCTTCAATTCTTCGGTGGAGTATGGCTTTTTCGCTTTCGCCTACATTGACAGTCTTTCGCAAGCCTGCAAGCTCGGAGTCGTGAGTCTTGCGTGAGACAGCATGATCTTCAGTCATCTTGCTATGATCTTGTCTTAGCTCATCCAATTCTCGTTGAGCGTTATTCTTCTCTGCAGTGGCGAACGCTAAACTCTGTTGTAGCTTTTGTTCCCGATTGGCTGCTTCTCGTGCAGCTGCACTGCTCTCTTGCGCTTGTGTTTCCAGATTCCAATTTTCATCCTTGTAGCGTTGCTCGCTTTCATCCAAGCTTCGTAAGCGTTGCGAGAAACCCTCCGCCTCAAGTTCTAGCTTCGATTTTTCAGAATTGACGGTTTTAAGTGCTTCATCACGTTCCTGAAGCACCCCTTGCAGATGCCTGACCTGTCCGAGAAGCGAAGTTGTGATCTCGGCTGCAAACTCAATGTCATCGGTTTTAGAAGCCTGGTTCCGCTGTCTTCTCGGGACATTGACCTTTGAGGGTGAGTCCGTAGCCTGGCTGGAGAATTTTGTAGGACTTGCATGATTCTGAGAATACCTATCAGCGAGACTTGTGTACTGGGGAAAGAGCACCGTACCCTGCCGTCGAGCGCGAAAGGGGCATCTGAACCATCTCCTTGCGTGTTTGCCTTTGGTCCGAGAAATGCCCTGGCGCTTTGCCGGCCAACCTCGTTGTACTCCTTTTCGATCTCAATCAATTTTTGCCGTAGCTCTGGGCTGATCTCCCCTTCCTCGTCCTGTGATCCCACATCCCGCAGCCGCAAAGACAGGTTCTGTCGTTGCTGAACCAATGTAGTTCCGAGCTTGGAAGTCTCTTGAATTCTTCGATCAGTCTCGGCTAGGTGGGCTTCGAGCGCTCTCTTCGCTTGCGCTGGTGATGAAGATGGGTGGTTCAACGAGAAGAGCTGAGTATCATAGGACGAGAATCGATGTGGATGGGGATGGGTAGGTGGAGTCTCCATTGCGAAAGGGTCCCCCTGAAGATGGATTCCATTGACACCATCCAGTGCTACCGGCTGTCGCGTAGATTCGCCGATAGATGTTGCCATTTGGCCGGGGTTGCGTTCAACCTCTGTGGATCGCTTTTTCGGGTCAAGAGGTAGTATCAGGATCGGGCCATGCCTCCAGCCATCGGATGTAGAGGCGCTCTATCTGCGCGACCTGCTGCTGCGATTAGATAATAATTGCAGAGCAGAGGTTGTGACTGGCGACCACTGGAATGATGGCCGAGCACGCGCGGATCTTCCCAGTTTGCCTGCGTCGACTCTTTTCGCTTGATCAGACTATCTGCTATTGGAGGGAATGACAGCTGGTCCGACAGCGTTGAAAATATAGAAGTCGTTGGTATGAGGTGACAGAGGGAATTAAACTATTGTTGATGATGCGTCTCTCCGCGAAAACTGGGTGTTGTTGTCGGAGTCTTGGCGGTCATGGTGGTCTTGGCACTAGAACTACATTAGCCCTATCATGATGATTTGCAATCTCAGCTCCTGGCCAGTCACATATCAGTATCTATTGTGACATCTGCGAGTCATCATTCACTCACGTCAAACACGATATCAAGCAATAGACACAAATAGACCGAGGACATTGCCAAGTGCCGCTGCGGAGAGCCTCCAGATAGTGTTCGGCAGCAGTAACACTGGGTTCCCCTGCAACCTGGGGAAGCTCGCCTCTGGCCGAACTCTGCAGCAACCAAAACCCTAGACTCTCAATCGAATCGTGCATGCACACAGCAGCTCCAGTGAACAGTCATGCACACAGCAATCGCGATCCCTTCAGAGGGGCAACCTCTCTTCAAAAAGCGTGGCAATAGGAACCTTCGCAAGCGTCCCGCTACACCACCCCCAGCAGCTTCAGATCCCGAGTCTGGCTACACATCCACCGAGGACGAAGGTCGCAGGGTAAAGAGGCGGAGGAAGAACGCCATCGTGACCGCTTCATCAAACAATGCACCCAAGTCCAATACAGAAGACCTCTCAACCACTACATTCGCTGCAGATCGTTCCGCCCAGATAGTAGCGACCAACGATGCTACGAAGACATCGAATTGGTTCGACGAGTCAAGTCCCGATGCGAAGAATTTACTGGGCACAACGCGACCTCGACCTTCGGTTGCTGCGACGGATATAGAGCAGAGCGACGGCATCTACAAGGGCGCTGCGGGCTACAAGACCTTCATTCAAAAGAACCCTGACGCCCCCCAAAGGGCAGTCGGCCCTGTCAAAGCACCAACAAACATCCGCACGATCACAGTCACAGATTTCGCACCGGATGTGTGCAAGGACTACAAACAAACCGGCTTCTGTGGCTTCGGCGATAGCTGTAAAGTAAGTCATGTTTCCTCCCCCAATTCTTCCCCCCGTTCCTACCTCACCTGGTGCCGTGAGCCATGTCTCAAGAGCATATGCTCCTGAGCTTTGTCTTGTGGATTTCATATTTGCCTTCAAGGAAATAAATGCTCACTGCAAAATGATTTAGTTCCTACACGCGCGCGAAGACTACAAGCAAGGCTGGGAACTCGACAAAGACTGGGAGGTTGGTGCCAAGAACAAGAAAAAGGGGAGCTCAGCAGCGAAGAATCTGGCGGATGCGCAGGATTCGGACGAAGAGGATGCGGCATTGAAGGGGATACCGTTTGCATGTATCATTTGCAAGAAGCCGTATACAAACCCAATTGTGACGAAGTGTGGACATTATTTCTGTGAGGCGTGTGCGTTGCAGCGGTACAGAAAGCATCCGTCGTGTGCAGCTTGTGGTGCTGGGACGGGAGGTGTATTCAATGGCGCGAAAAACTTGAAGAAGATCCTGGATAGGAAGAGAGAGAGGGGGAAAAGGAGGAGGGAGAAAGCACTCGAGGCTGGAGAGGAGGTGAGCGAGGAGGACGACGAAGACGGCAATGGCGATGACGTTTGAAGATGGTATATACACAGCTGTAGCTACCTCACACTCAACAAGTTTTCCTGTCCCACAAAAAACCTCTTGGATTGTAAGCACCTCTCGCTCTTGCACCCTTGACATCTCAGTCCCATCTGTCTCGAACAACTCTCCCCACTCCTCAAATGCCTCACCGCCACATCCGCCAACGCCTGAATAAACACCGGACTCCCATTCAGACTCTCCGCCCTCTTCACCCCCGGATGTCCCGCCTCATGAATAACCTCCTGATCAAGCTCAAACAGCGTCTCGATATGATCGCTCGTGAACGCGATGGGGACCAGCACCAGATCCGTCTGCCCCTTCTTCACATACTCCATCACCGTATCGCTCGTCTGCGCGCCCAGCCACGCGCTGGGTCCTACCTGGCTCTGCCAACAAAGTCGGTAGGGGTTGCTGAAGTTCAAGCGCTGCATGACGGCGTAGACGGTGGCTGAGACTTCGGCGGGGTAGGTATCGCCTCTGTTGACGACGCTCATTGGTAGACTGTGGGCCGAGAATAGGATCACCACATCTTTCCGCTTCTCTTCTGGGTATGTGGCGAGTTGCGCTTCGACGTTGCGTGCGAAAGCTTCGACGAGGCCTGGATGCACCGGCCATCGATCAATCACACTCCATGTTATCGTTCCCTCAGGCTCCACTCCGTTCGCGTCTTTGCCTTCCAATCGAGTCCGCCACTTCCAAAGCTCGTTCAGCGAGCTGCCGGTCGTGCTACACGAATATTGTGGATACTGTGTGAACGCTACCGCCCTGCCACCCCTTCCCTTTCCAAAACCATCATCCAGTAGTCTCGCATACATCTCCTCGGTGAGTGGGTCTGCATAGCGGAAAGCGACGTAGGGTTTATGTGGCGCTGTCTCGGGCGAAATGCGATCGAGGATCTTGCACATTTCTGTACTCTGGTATTCGGACCATTTGCGGATAGGGGAGCCACCGCCAATAGCAGCGTACTGTTTTTGGATCTTGGGGGTGCGACGTCGTGATATTAGGGGCCCGAGATAGGATTGGAGGCGACCTAGGGGGATGAGATCTGCGTCTGCCTGGGGGGCTGGAGTCAGTGTTTGTAAGGGAGTAGAGCCCTGTGTATTGAGGACGCAAAGTACCCACGAATAGTCTGCTTAAAAAGGTTCCAACTTCGTCTGTTGTGGAAGGGCCGCCCATGTTCATGAATACCATTGCTGTAGGACCTTTTGACGAAGTCGCATCTTGGGTTACAGGCGGAACCACCGTTGCCATCGATCGCCTCGGGGGCGCATCAAGGAAGATCCGCTTCAAGGGAGCATGCTGCGTACATGTCGCAGTGGTTCTAGTTAGGATGGAAGTTGGGGAGTTTCTGCAGAGTTGTGATATTGGGTTTCGCAGCGCCATTATAGATAGCAAGGTCGCTACAGAGCGAAGGCGTTACGATGGCGGAAATGTGAAATTCGAATCAGTAATTGGAATGGCACATATAATACACTGTGATTGCATACTGAGATTGTATTTGGTGGTCTCAATGACGCCTCCAAAATTGTGATCACGTGCCCGGCTTTAAGCCCACGGATATAGTCTATTCTACTAGGTGTCGAGGGGGCTATTTGTTAGCGCGACAGTGATTATTTTGGAGAGGACACACGAAGATAATCCCTGTCACGCTAACAACTAACCCGTTGGACACCACAGTAGGACAACTGCTTGTTATGATGGGCACACCCCCTTTATATCAATTCTGTAGTTGTCCCTACTACTACCAGACTACAATTACACAGAATGAATCTCAAAACGTGCTACAATTTAACAACTACTGCTGCTTACCTAGGTAGCCATATCATACGATTTCCCATCAACCCATATAGACTCGCCATTTCAGCTTGTGCACACAAGCGGCTCGACTTCTTTAACCAACACCCTCTGGACTTAACTCCTGACTGCCTTAAACATGGGTAAACGATGCCTATCGACTTATACTTAATCCTTTAGACCTCTTCCTACAAGAGCTTCTCTACAATTATGATACCGGATGTTTCTCTTATATATCCCCAGCACGAACCACCCATAGCAAGATTACTACCACTAAGAACCTCTCTCACACATCAAGTCTTCCACCAATCAGTCGTAGAGACGACTTTCGCCTAGAGAATGTGGTTGATTGACATAGTCTTGTAGCAGACAGAGATTACTCTATGTTAGGGCGGTAGCTACAGACCCATCACATGATAAAGTCCTCGCTTATCCGTCATCGAAGCCGAATCTATATAAGTATAGGTCTTCTCTATAACTAGAACAGCCTCACTACACCTTGATAGCAGTCGTTATCGATCCGAAGAGAGGCAATTCTTTCATAAACTCCATTCTCGTGGAGATACTCTTCCACCTACCATCGTGGGCCAAGTAGACTAGCTTTCCTCTAGATATAAGATGCATCTGCTAGCATCAACCTGTGACCTTTGAGTGGTATGGCGGCGAACGGAAGTAAGTTGTCCTGAAAGTCCAGGTCTCTTCTTTCGAGCCAGGACCGAAATAGATCTCCCCGAGTGGCTGGTAGAGGGAGAAGAATTTCGAATTAGGCTGACAATGAAGTTTCGTGGTGTTCCCTAACCATTCCATTTTCTACATTTACCGTGCGTCAAGACCCCCTATCATACTCATATTATAGCCGCTGAAGCTTCGATCATCCTTGCTTTAGGCGGGTTCTGGCACCGCTTTGAATGGATTGCGGTGAAGACCCTTCAGTTGCGCAAAATCGAAAGATGAGGGATTACAATTTGTAACTAATCGACATCGTCATGCGGTAGATAGAGACCGTATGAGATCCGAACCACCGAAGTATGAACACATCTGAGTATTCATCAACCATGTGGTTAAATTAATTTCAGCGAAACCACTCGTCCTGCAGAAGCTCCCTGGCGGTGAGTCGATCCCTTGGATCAAGCTTCATAATCTTGCAAATGAAGGTCTTGTCTTCTGTTGAAAGCTCCTTATCATCTGACATGTGAAAGGGTTTCTGTAGATTGTGTTCATTCACGAGATTAATGACGGCTGAAAGGATGCCGAGCCTGTCGTCATCGGCAATCTCACCATAGCTCATAGGTACTGGTCCGAAGATGCTTACTTGCTTGATGAGAACTTGTAAAGGATATTCTTCACTCTCGAAGGGAACCTCGGTCGGCTTGAATATATGCCAATCTTTACCCCAGATGAGGCTGATGAGCTGAGGGGAGTCAGAGATGGATATTCTGAGATGTATGGCTCCTGTCACTCACAGTCGCTCCAAAGGACCAAATGTCCGTCGGCGCCCTCCAGCGAAGATTTAGCATTGCCTCAGGGCTTCGAAATATCGCTGCTCCAATGACATGACCCTGTTCGAATGGGCTCGCGTTTGGGTCGACCATGAAAGCATCGCCACAGTCGCCAAGCTGCACTTCGCTGAAGCGGTCTGGTGCCGTTCCGTAGTTGACAAGAATGTTGTCAGGTTTGATATCTACACGTCAATTCGTTTAGGCGCCAGAATTCGTCCGGGTGCTTTGTACAATACCTGTGTGCACATATCCGCGGCTATGTAGCGCATCTAGAGCTTGCAAAATATTCCGTGCGACGTACTTGATGTCCGCTTTCTCTAGCGCTCTCGTATTCGAGGCGTTGAGCAGATTATCATCCAGATACTTCAGTATGAGTGAAGGCGGATCATCACTCGTATCAATAATAGGTCGAATGTAAGGACATTCACGAGCGGCCTCCAGGACGTCGCGTTCGTTCTTCAGAGGCCAGTCAGAGGCGGTTTTGACCGTGACCTTCTGAGAGTTGGAATTACTATTCAAGCATCGACCATGAAAAGATAAGATCAGTCAGGTATGCGCAGGACACTCTCACATCGCTGACCAGATTCTTCGATGCAGCTGCTCCCGAATCGTGTAAATGTCATGTCTGCCTTGCAACCTCTGTCCAACAAGTAGAGCGGCCGCCTGGACAGAAAGCTGCGGTGTAAGACGCATCTATATGTGAAGGAGAATTGTATAATTGGGACATGCATGTATAGATCCAAAAGTCAAGGGTCTACCCGCGCTAGCGTTCGTGTATCCAATCAGATTGCATCTCCGAAAAGGCCGAGTTCACAGCATACGGAGCGAGTAATGATTTCTTGGAACCACTACTTCCCACATTCACTCTCCACCTCTCCTCACTCCCATCCCCATCCCCCTCCCCATCAACCCTCACAAACCCCTCCCCAGCACCCAACATTATACTTCTTATAACAAGCCTTTAAGTCCCCGAATACCTACTCCGTATCTACAATATCACTTTCTCTGAGCTTCCACAAAATTGATTAGTGCCACGCTTTCCAATATAGTCTACCTGCAATCCATCCATCAGTACCTACCTAATAGAAATGCTTTCCATTTCCGCCCATCCATCAGCAGCTTCAAATCAGAAAAGCATAGGAAGTTCCAACCTTGTTACCTCCCAAGACGGTCTAAAGTCTAGAGTTGGAATGTTGAGTAAGGTATAGATCACGGACAGATAGGCGGAGCGATGATGCAGCCATTAATTGACTTCGTCAAGATTGGTTCCAGACTAAGTGAATGGTTAGTGGCATGCTGATTTCGAAGGTCATGATAGGAAATCACTTCTCTGGACTGTGGTCTCCTTATTCCCTGTAATTTCCTATGACTCTGGCTTAGAAAGGCCTTGTGTTGGATATCATGAAGCATTGTCGACTCTACAACGATAATCGAATCATTCAATGTCTTTGTTATATCTGTACATTTTTCCCATGCACATATAACTACGACAATTGCCCATATCTCAGAGAACCCACCCCTCTTCTCCCTCCTTAATCCAAGCTTCCCAAGCTATACACATCTGGTACCTATCCTTCGAAACACGCTCTTAGAAAAAGTCAGTGATCATGCATTCCATCGACCAAATGTTCAACGAGGCGTTCCAGCCCTTCCGACACGATAAGGGAACTGCTTATCCCACACGCCAGAGCGACATCGACTTCCACAACAACGGCTCATTCACCGCACGCAACAGAGGGCCCTTCCTCACTGAAGCCGACACAACCGAATACATGATGAAACACAACACACTCACCAAACGCCCCCGCACATCGGAACAAGCCGCCATGGACAGACTCGCCAACGCCCTTCGCGACTACAGAAACGGCCACAAACTCGGCCCCGACTTCGCCATCAAAGCCTTCTCGGACCTCGACCTCGTCTTCTTCGGCGGCCACCTCACCGGCAACGTCTGCGTGAGCTGGAGCAGCAACGAGACCGACATCCGCTTGGAGGCCCCGACATGCCACCACAAAGAAGGCCTTCAGGCCGTCATCCTAGGCGTGACCGAGCGACGACGCCGCTGCGGCGAGCGGGGCCAGTGCCGCATCGTGCTGAACGCGGAAACCTTGTTTTCGCGCACCGCGCCGTGGGAACCGGTCGAGCGCATGATAGGCGTGCTGCTGCATGAGATGGTCCATGCCTATGACCATGTGAGGTGTCCGGATGCTCAGGAGTTGGATGGGGATGGCAGGCGCCACGACGCGCACTTTGAGACGAGGATCAGCGTCGTGCATGAGCGTGCTGTAAGGCTTTTGGGACTGAGGGTTATAGAGGAGGATGAGCGTTATCGGCAGAAGATTTTCTTCAAGAAGGATTTGGGAAGTCGGCGTGAGGGTGGTCGGAGACATAGGTCGAGGTGGTAGGGGCGATTTCGGCTATAGGCGGCGAAGAATGTGGAGTGATAGGTAGGATTTGCTGAAAGAATGAGTAGATCAGTTATTGTATACGTGCCTGCGCGTGTGGTGGTATGCTGTATCAGGGATAGGTACCGCATTATTTCGATTATATCAATCTCTAATCCCACTAACTTGCGTATAAAGCAGGAGCTTACACTTTCCTATCCTCTCATCGTATCCGATTATTCAGTCATGAACCAATAGCGATACTTCCTTCGCTAACTTCAACCATTATGCTTAGACTCAGCTAGAACCCGACGGGTTATGTAATGTACAATATGAGGCGAATGTGCACTTCATGAAGCTTGCTGTCGATGATGGTTGACCAAATATCATTTACGTGGCGTAGACTTCTCGCTGGTTTATGGCACTCATGGCCAAAACCTATATGTACATCTCATTGACGCTGCTTCACGTGTTGTTTCGTAGATCCTTTGGCGCATTAGACGGTAGCAGCGGCTTGAAATTTTCATGCGGTGATCTGAAAGTATCTTAACCATGATCGTTTTTAGTGTATTGCGCTGTATGTTGTACTATTGCCATAGGCCAGCAGCGATTGTAAACATACATCAGAAGAGGCTGCTAACGTCCCGCTACGCTACGAAGAGCTAGCGAGAAGTCGTCATATCAAGTATCCACTAGCAGAGGATCGCCGTTGACTCATGCTGAGGTCATGCTTTGTTCCTGAAGAATTGGGTTTCCGAAAAATATCATAGGTAGGCATTCGAGAGGAACTTGGTTCACCAATAAGTAGTCCATAACCGTTCACCATAGGATAGAACGTAGAATAGTCAACGACAAAATGGCTAGCCTGCCAACGCCGAATTCAACAGCATCCTTTTGGCACACCGAGCCTTCAGACTTGCTGCTAGGACATCGGACAACCGTAGACTTGCCGTCAGAAGCTGACATTGTAATTGTTGGCTCCGGGATCACAGGCGCATCTGCGGCCCGATTCTTGGGCGAAGATGAACGAGCAAAGGACTTGAGCGTTGTGATGTTGGATGCGCGAGAGGCGTGTTGGGGAGCTACTGGGAGGGTAGGTTCAGCCAGGTCATTTCATTGGTCCTCCTTCAACTCGGGCACCCATCAATTCAGTTTTGATTCCCCATGGTCTCACCAACATTATCATACTGTTCTCTGATATCTATGCCCTGAATGATAGAATGGCGGCCACTGCCAACCACTCCTCTTCGACTCAACTCCAGACGTCGCAGCCTTTGAGCTCCGGAACTACCACGCTGTCGAATCTTACATCGAGGAGAATGGTGTCCCGTGCGAATGGCGGTCTGTCACCGGCTGCAGGACGTTCTGGACGAAGCCACTTGCTGGAGCCGCGGCCGAAGATGTAGAGAGACTGAAGCACGAGGCCCCGGAACTTGGAAAGCTGGTGACTGTGGTGGAAAATGAAGAAGATCTGAGAGTCCTCAGAGTAAATGGAGCGCCGGGAGCGACACTTACGACTGCTGCTGCGAGCTTGTGGCCGTACAAGCTCATTGCGTTCATTCTGGAGAAGCTGATAAGAAAGGGGAAACTGAATTTGCAGACAACGACGCCAGTCACGAGGATAGAGCGTTGCAAAGATCTTCCCGGAACCTTAGTGCATACAGATCGTGGTATCGTCCAACCAACAAATGTCATCCTGGCGACAAACGCATACACGTCACATCTCCTTCCAGAATTTGAGGATCTGATTGTTCCAGAGAGAGGAGTAATGACTGCACTGCTTCCACCACAGGGCTCCGAGCAACTTCTACACTCCTATGGCTTCGTAGGCGCAATGGGAGCCAATCCAATCCACGATGATTATCTAATACAACGACCGTTTTCCGGAGTGCCGAATTCTCACGGGCACTTGATGTTCGGCGGCGGTCATGTTGGGAAGAAGCTCAACATGGTTGGCGAGACGGATGACTCTGTGCTAGATGAGGGCTGCACTCAATACCTTAGACAGTCATTGTCCAAGCTTTTGATACTCGGAGGTGAGACCAAAGGTGTCAAGGAGCTGGAAGCTACGCATCAGTGGTCTGGTATATGGGGGACTTCGAAGGACCATTATCCGTGGTAGGTGTTCTTCAATCCAAATTTCGTGTCTAGACAAAGATTTGAGTCTCGGAACACGTTTGGACAGTCCCCAATCATATTCTGACACTCAAGTAAGGCAATCACTAACCAATTGGACCATCATCAGGGTAGGAGCCGTACCAGATTGGGCGGGCGTTTGGCTTGCCGGCGGCTACTCTGGTCTATAACCTAAATCTCGGAAAACATCAAGAAGACTGACAAGCTTCCTAGGTCACGGCATGCCGAACGGAACCTTGTGCGGTAAAGCCGTAGTCGAGATGATGATGGCGTCAAGGAATGATATATCCATCGAACATATCCAAGAAAAGCTGGTCCAAGATGGCAACTTGCCGAGATCATATCTCATATCCAGAGCACGGATGATGCGTTGTAAGCAGCTTGACTCTGTAGAAGTGCAGGATCGAAAGGGCGAGGTTGGCGTTGGCGCCGAGACACCACGACTGTCCGCAAGGTTGTGATTCGAAGTACATCGAAGCGAAGGAGGTGCAGACAGTTGTTTGGCATCTGAGACAGTTGAGACCATACGCATCATGCTTACCGAGATACCAGTAGCTGTGATATTTTCACGTGGGCCGTGGAATTGTTGGTTGATACTTCATCCTCCTCATGACAGCATCCAAATACTCATTCGTCGTCACATGATCCTTCCGATATGCCAGATATCGGATCGACGAGGCATTCATACGGCTTGTAATACGGCTTGTAAAGGACCTCCTCGAGAGCCACAGAGTCTGCTAATCGGGAGAAAATCACTCGTCACTTTGTCGCTGATCATATTCGGCAGTCGCGACATCGTTACTTCGTAACGTTCCTTTTGGGAGTCTGTGCAGTGACACAACATCGTGCATGCTTGTGAATCGACAACGTCCGCCTGTTTGAGTACGTCAGTCATAACGCTGTTGAGGAAGATCGGGTTGCGAGAAGTGGTCTCTTCTTTCAGCAGAGCTCGAAGCCTTGAAAGCCGAGCTCGTGCCTTCGCAATGTTCTTACGCCGTAGATTCTGACCATAGCTGAGACCCGTTCTCGAAATCAGTTCAAGAATGTTGTCCAAGGGGATATGAGTGATCCGCTAGAAAGCTGTTGGAGTCGAGTGAAGGTTTGTCTTATCTCGGAAAACATGCACACGATGCCTCAGCCATCGCCATCTCCAACTCCATTGCCGTTCGCAACAGGTGTAGACCCTTCTCTATCTCTGACTTCCACAACATCACCCTCATCATCGTCAATCCCCTCCAACTCTTCACCCAACGGGCTCTCCCTAACCTCCAACTGCCCCAAATCCTCCAAGACAGTCCTCTGCGGCAGCTTCATCAAGCTAGTCCCACACACCCGATCCTTTGTCAAAAGATCATCCACAAACTGATCCATATACGTCAAAGCATAAGCTCCTTCCCTCGTCCTCCTCCTAATCTTCCTATAATCCGCCAACATCGGCTCTAACGTCCGGAACACATCCTTTGGCGCGAACGTCAAACGGACATAAAACGCTGCCAAAGCACTCAGATATTTGAAGTCCGTTTGATGTAGGTATTCCAGGACGATATCCCTCTCAGGCATCAACTGTAGCAATTTCATCGCCAGACACAAGAATGGCGAGGGCTTTTGCTGGCCGTATGTGCCGCCGATATATGTCATGGCGGCGGCGCGGTCGCAGAGCGTGGCTTCGTTGATGGCGAAGCACTGCTCTTGCCAGTAGTAGGAGGTTATGATGCGATCTCGAATGGGCTTTTCAAGAAGATGGACCGGATTTTGGTTGTGGATCTGCGGGCCGGTATAGCCGCGGTTGTCAAAGAGGCGGCGGGCGTCTGCTTGGTGGGACATGCCAGGGAAGCTCTGGAGAGTAAGGATATCACCAGTCGTGGACGGTAGAATCGTGTAACGGTGGGTGAGTACTTAGGCGATTTCGCGTCAAAACTATTTTATCAGATTTCAGGTCACGTGCCGGCAAGTGGTCGGAACGGCCCGTCCATCTTCGTCCGCAGTTGTACAAGAACGGAAATTTGCTGCCCTCGTACGTGAGAATCCGCAGATTCGTATTTCTAGCATGAGCTATGACCTAGGCGTTGATAAAGCCTAACAGCCGCTTCTAATCAAGGCCTGTGATTACTCTACATAGAAACCAACCGAGAAGCAATCATAAGGAACGACAACCAAACAAGTAAACTCAGACTGAAACCGAGGATAGTGAGAGACTCAGCCACTTTGTCTCCCTAAGACTTCTATTTCCCACCAACGAGTTCTACCTTCTCATCTATTTAAGGCCTACCTACCTACTATCCACCAATTTCCTTATATTATAAACAAGCGAACCTCCTCCTTACTATTTAATTATTTGCACTCGGAGTCCTATCTAATAAACGACACGAACGAGGAAACGATCGATACCCTAGCTTAGGAGATGATTAAGTAATAGTACCTCAGTCATGCCTAGGTAGGTACTTATCGGCATTCGACCGTTACACGAGTTCTACCTTGACTAAGACTATCTTCATAAATAAGAAGTTTGTCGATTGTTAACTACGTATACAACTAGGTTACTTACTCCCAAATATCCTCAAATATATCCTATTACGTCTCCACTCACCCCTTCTCAAACTGCAAGATATCAATTATACCCCTCAACATTTCATTCAGATTCCTTTCTCTTTTAACCTCTACGACTAAAATAGAACCATCAATCTCAACATCCTCCCCATTCCCTAGGTATCTAAACCCTCTATCCGTTAACCTCCTCACACTTCCCTCACCCCATCCAACCCATTCCCTTCCACTTCCCTTCCACCCCATCCACCCCTTCCCTTCCCCGAAGGAACTGTTGTATACCCAGCTCCCTTCCTCTTCCTCTACAACTATACCCCACCTCCCCTAATTCCCCTCAACCCCCAACCTATCAAGCCTCAAACACCACCCACTAACCCCAATCCACCCCTCTGCAGCTGTATTCTAACCTCTATCCACACAACCAACCAACTTAGTCACTAGATCTATCGTCCCCTACCTGAATGATGGGTCTACGACGAGTCTAGCAGTAACTCTCCTACCACAATAGGTAATTAGAAAACCGCTATCCCATTCCATTCCACACGTTTGTGGTACGCAGTCAGTACATAAACATCAATATAACTCCACAGCTCCTCACAAAACCCAAACCGTCAAACACGCCAACGCCAACGCCAACACCAACGACGATCTGACCGCCGGAAACTTTCTTCAATTACCTTACTATTCTACAAAGCTACCCTCCACATAATCCACCCCTCCTACGTAAATCCACCTCCCCTCCTCCCCTCCCAACACCCAACCCAAACCCTCCCCTCCCAACATCCCTATCTCCATTCCCCACCATCCCCCACCAACCCCCATCCCTCTCTCCTCCCCACAGCAGTACGTCTCCAAACCCTCCAACCCTCTCCATGCCCTTAAAACCATATCAACCATCATCTCCCCTCCCCTCTTAACCCCTTCCCACCTCCCAAACCCCCCTCTCTATAGCCTACCCCCTCCCCCTCCCTTCGCTACTCGCTACCCTCCACCACTCCCCTTCACCTACCATACTATAGTCTCTTTCCCCCCACATCTCCTATCAAACCCT